>CZKC01000029.1_pt1 | contig 109198 bp, 89 predicted proteins | sample 1122341 | NCBI WGS metagenome assembly CZKC01 (sample SAMEA3539301, study PRJEB10725) | soil metagenome | biome: tundra; feature: field; material: soil | place: USA | collected 2010-05 | depth 0.15 m | reverse complement strand
CGACGGATCGTAGTCGGGCAAATCGTGGCGAACCAAAACATTCCGAAGAAAATATCGAGCCACAATTTCGTCAGACGGCTATTGCGTTCCGCATTTTTCGGCCGGAATGGCCGGCAAAGGTGGAGCTGCGCGAATCCTTTCCCACGTACATTAGTTTTCGCGGGATGCGCGGCAACATCACCGCGGCTTCCGGGCCGTGGCGCACTTCCGGAGATTGGTGGCGCGAAGATGCCTGGCAGCAGGACGAGTGGGACGTGAATGTGCGGCTGGATTTTTCTGCCGCGCGAAATAAGCGGAGTTCGTACGTGAGCGCGCGGGACGGGCTGTATCGGATTTATTACGACGGGATGCGGCAAAGTTGGTTTGTGCGCGGCAGGTACGATTGATGTGCGCGGAATTACTTTACACGGAACTTCACGCGCGTTCTGCTTTCAGCTTTCTGGAAGGCGCTTCTTCGCCGGAAGAATTGGCGGCGGCGTGTGCGGAACATGGCATGGCGTCCATGGCGCTGCTGGATCGCGATGGAGTTTACGGCGCGCCGCGTTTTTATCACGCGGCAAATAAGATTTCGATTCGCGCGCACATCGGAGCGGAAGTTACGTCCGCAGCGGGTTGGCGCTACCCACTACTGGTGCAATCACGCACAGGATACCAGAACCTTTGCCGCCTGATTACCATGATGAAATTGCGCGCGGCGAAAGGGGAAGGCGAAGTTTCGCCGGACGAAGTTGCTGAGCGCGCGCATGGACTTATTTGTTTGACGGGAGGAGACGAGGGACCGCTGAAGCATGCGCTGATGCACGGCGGAATTGAGCGCGGGATTACATGCGTGCGGCAACTCTGCGAAATCTTTGGGCGCGAAAATGTTTACGTCGAGTTGCAAAGGCATTTCAGCCGCGTGGAAGAAGCGCGGAATCAGGCGGCGGTGATCATCGCAAGAAAATTGCACCTGCCTTTGCTGGCCACAAACGGCGTTTGCCACGTGCCGCCACAGCGCCGGGAAGTGCTGGATGTTTTTACCTGCATTCGCAATCACCGCACGCTGGCCACCGCCGGGCGCCTGCTGAATTTTAATTCCGAGCGCCATTTGAAAACTTCCACGGAAATGAATCGGCTATTTGCTGATGTTCCCGAAGCGATTTTGAACACTGGGGTACTGGCTTCGCGTTTGCAATTCAGCTTGAAAGATTTGGGCTACAAATTTCCGAACTATCCAGTACCGGATGGAGGATCACAAAATCAATTCCTGCGGCAGCTTGCGCAGGAAGGATTAATTTACCGCTACGGAACGAACAACGAGCGAGCGCGTCTGCAAATTGAACGTGAATTGAAGCTGATTGAGAAGCTGGATTTGGCGGGCTACTTTTTGATTGTCTGGGACATTGTCCGATTCTGCCGCGAAAACAATATTCTGGTGCAGGGGCGCGGGTCGGCGGCGAACAGCGCAGTTTGTTATGCGTTGCGCATCACCGCCGTGGATCCCGTGGGGATGGATTTGCTGTTTGAAAGATTTCTTTCGGAGGAGCGCGGCGAGTGGCCGGACATTGATTTGGATTTGCCCAGCGGGGAACAGCGCGAGCGCGCGATTCAATATGTGTACGAGCGCTACGGCAAGCTGGGCGCGGCGATGACCGCGAACGTGATTACGTATCGCGGAAAATCGGCGGCGCGTGAAATTGGGAAGGTATTGTCATTCGATGCTGAAACTCTAGAGCGTTTAACAAGTTTGGTGGGCGCGTGGGAATACCGCGATTCGAAAGATACTCTAGACCGTCAATTTCACGACGCCGGATTTGATATGCGGCATCCGCAAGTCCGAAAATTTTTCGAGCTTTGCCTGGAGGTTCAGGATTTGCCGCGTCATTTGGGCCAGCATTCGGGCGGGCTAGTGGTGTGCCAGGGACAATTGGATTCGGTGGTGCCGCTGGAGCCGGCAACGATGCCGGGGCGCGTGGTGGTGCAGTGGGACAAAGACGATTGCGCCGACATGGGCATTGTGAAAGTGGATTTGCTGGGGCTGGGCATGATGACGGTGCTGGAAGATTCTTTGCAAATTATTCGGAAACATCACGGCGAGGAAATTGATTTGGGGCGGCTGCCGGCAAATGATCCCGCTGTTTATAGGGCGCTGCAAAAAGCTGACACGGTGGGAATATTTCAGGTGGAAAGCCGAGCGCAGATGTCCTGTTTGCCGCGCCTGCATCCGAAATGTTTTTACGACATTGTGGTGCAGGTGGCGATTATCCGGCCGGGACCGATCGTAGGGCAGATGGTGAATCCATATTTGAAGCGCCGCCGGGGCCGCGAGGCGGTGGATTATTTGCATCCTTCGCTGGAACCGGTTTTGAAACGCACATTGGGAGTTCCACTTTTTCAGGAACAGTTGCTGCGCATGGCGATGATTGCCGCGGGATTTTCTGGAGGCGAAGCGGAAGAGCTGCGTCGCGCGATGGGATTCAAGCGGTCCGAAAAACGTATGCAGGAAATCGAGCGGAAATTGCGCGCGGGGATGGGTCGAAACGGAATTGCACAGGAGGCACAGGAACAAATCATCCGGTCTATCACCTCGTTTGCGTTATATGGATTTCCCGAATCGCATGCGGCAAGTTTTGCGTTGCTCGCTTACGCCAGCGCGTACTTGAAATGCCATTATCTGGCGGCTTTTACGGCGGCGATGCTGAATAACCAGCCGATGGGATTTTATCAACCGGCATCGCTGGTGAAAGATGCGCAGCGGCACGGATTGAAAATTCGGCCGATTGATGTGACGTGTTCGGATTGGCTTTGCACGCTGGAGCCGAATGGCGCGGAGTTTAGCGTGCGGCTGGGAATGCGTTATGTGAAAAGTTTGCGCGTGGAAATTGCGGAGCGAATTGTTCAGGAACGCGCGGCGCGTGCGTTTACGTCCATAGAGGATATTAAATTGCGCGTGCCTGAAATACAGAAGGGCGAGCTGACTACGCTGGCCGAAATTGGCGCGCTGAATTTTATTGGCGGCAAGCACGGCGTGCATCGCAGAGATGCTTTGTGGCAGGTGGAGCGAGCTTCGCGGAATGCTGGGCCTTTATTTGAGTGTGAGGCGCGCGAGGAAAGTGAACAGGATGCTATGGCTTCGCCGCTGCGGGCGATGAGTCCTGAAGAAAGGCTGGTTTCGGATTTTTCCGGCACGAGCATGACAGTTGGATTGCATCCGATGGGATATCACCGCGCGAGAATGAAGAAACATGGCGTGCGTTCAGCGATTGAGCTGGGCAACCTTCCGGATGGAACATATGTGCGCGTTGCCGGCGGCGTGATTGCGCGCCAGCGGCCGGGCACGGCAAAAGGTTTTTGCTTTCTTAGCCTGGAAGATGAAACGGGCATTGCCAACGCGATTATTACGCCGCAGGTTTACGAGAAAAATCATCTGGTGATTGTGCACCAGCAATTTTTGCTGATCGAAGGACCGTTGCAGAATCAGGATGGAGTTGTTTCGGTAAAGGTAACAGGCGTGCGGGGAATATCGATTACTCGGGCGGAAACTGTTTCGCACGATTTTCATTGAGGACTGCGTGAGCGCTTTTGGGCAGTCATTGCATCCAACCTATGGGTTGTGATTTTTCAGCAGGAACGTTTCAGCCCACAGGAACGGCATTAGCCGGAAAGAGGCGTTATGTCATTCGGACTATACGCAGCTGGATTCGTGATTATGCTGGCCGGACTTATTTATGGGGCACACCTGATGCACGTGCCGCCACGATGGATTGGGGTTGGGGCTATCGTCCTGTTCGGCATCGGAATTCTTTCCGCGGTGAAGGCTACGCGGCAGAAAGATCCTTCCTGATCGCCGGATGTCGCATCGTGCTAACTCACGCGGCGTGTTGAAACCCCTCAACTTCTGTACAATCTAATGGACTCAAGGAGATTGCGATGATTCGATCCCTTTCCATTGGCGCTGCTGTTTTGCTGATTGCGTTTTTATTATTGTCAGTCGTGAGCAGAAATTCCGCGACGGCCGCCGTCACAGTTCCCAATCCAGTTGTGGATGATGCGCTCGCGTCGGCGAAAGGAGAGCGAACGCTTGTGGTGGCCGGAGGCTGTTTCTGGGGAATCCAAGCGGTTTTCGAGCATGTGAAGGGTGTGGTGCGGGCTACGGCTGGATATTCCGGCGGCTCTGCAAAAACGGCGGACTACGAAACTGTCAGCAGCGGAACGACCGGGCATGCTGAGTCTGTAGAAGTTGTTTACGATCCTTCGCAAATTACTCTGGGACAACTTCTGAAAGTGTTTTTCTCGGTGGCACATGATCCGACCGAGCTGAATCACCAGGGGCCGGACGACGGCACGCAATATCGTTCGGTGATTTTTTTCAGCGATGAGAATCAGCAGAAAATCGCGAAGGCTTATATTGATCAACTAAGTCAGGCGAAGGTTTTCCGGCGGCCCATCGTGACGCAAGTTGTGGGGCTGACGAAGTTTTATAAGGCGGAAGCTCATCATCAGGATTACGCCGTCAAACATCCGGACGACCCTTATATCGCGATAAACGATTTGCCGAAGGTGGAACATCTTCGCCAGCAGTGTCCGGATTTATATCGGAGCAAATAGGAGATTGAGGATTTCCTCGCAGCGATTGCGTCAGTAGCTACACGTCCAGGCCAATAAGACGCATCAACGCGAGCGCATTACTTTTCGCTACGATGCCTTCCTGAAGTTTGTAATCGAAACGCATTTTGCCGTCTTCGACATGATCCTGAAAATGTTTGTTTCTCACCACGCCGCCGAGCGGGATGGCAACCTCGGTGAGCGCAAGGTCATGCGTCGTAACAATTCCAATCGCGCCGTGATTCAGCAATGCGCGGAGCAAACCTTCCGCGCCGATTCTGCGGTCGTGCGAATTCGTTCCTTCCAAAAGTTCATCGAACAGGAAAAGCAGCGGCGTCGTGGCGTGGGTCAATTCAAAAACCTGCCTTATCTGTAAAATTTCGGTGAAAAAACTGGAGCGGCCTTCCTGTAATGAGTCGGCGCTGCGGATGCGCGTACCGATGGCAAGCGGCGTCAGGCGAAGTGATTTGCCGCGAATGGGCGCGCCGGCCAGGGCCAAAACTGTGTTGATTCCGACGGTGCGCAAGAATGTGCTTTTTCCTGACATGTTGGAACCGCTGATTAACACCAAGCGCTGGGTTTCGTCGAGACGGATTGAATTTCGCACGCATTTTGAGGATGGAATTAATGGATGACCCAGATCCGCGCCGTCAAAAAAAGCGCGTGAGGTTTCTTGTGGCACAAATTCCGGAAACGGATCCGCCGGATGCTCGTAGGAATATGCCGCGACCGAAAGCAGCGCTTCCATCTCTGAGACTACTTCGATCCAGTCTCGCATTCGCGAGCCCCAGCGGCGGCGCCAGGCTTCGGCAGCTAATCCTGTTTGGACGGTGTAAAGAAACGGAAGTTCCGCAGCGCGGCCAAGAAGACTGTTGCGGCCATCCATCCAGTAAACAATTCGCGCAAGTTGGCGGAGCGCGCGCGACGCGGAGCCTGTGTCCGTCTTCAGTTTCGCAACATGATTTTGTAGAAGCGGAGACGAGTATTGCTGGTCTTCGAGGCGTTGAAGAACTTTGGAAAAAAGATTGAGGCCTTCGGCGCTGCTCGTCAAGCCTTCGACAAGAGTTTCGGCGCGCCGCCAGAGCCAGCCCAAAACGCCAGCTTCCAGAAACAAGACAGTGAAGAGCGGAAGATAAAATGATTTCGCGAGTCCATATGCGAGTGCTGCGACTGCGCACAGCGCAAGCAGAGCTGCCGTTGCGCGCATCGCGCCTGACGGAAGAACTGACCGCGCCTCCGACCAGCCGATGAGCGATTCGGGATCCAAACTTGCGCGCAAATCTTCGCCGGTAACGGCTAGATCCTCACGCAAATCCAGCTTTTCGCGGAGGACGCTGACCAATTCCTGGCGCTCAATAATTTCGGGTGTTGGTGAAGGAGCGCACAACCACTTCGCGAGGCGGTTTTCACCCATTGGCAGTCGCGCGGTGGACAACAATTGGAAAAGGCCGCCGCGCACGAAGAGATCCAGGTCTTCCGCATAGATATGTTTTGGATCGCGGAAGCGTTCCCCGGTTTCGCCGGTGCCGGACCAGCGGTCTTCAATGCGCGCGATGCCGCGCTGATAAAACGCCGTGGCGGTTTCCGCGTGAGTGCGATCGCGGATTGTGCGTTCGTGGAAAAGCGCAAGTGCTAGGTAAAGCGCGGCTGGAATGAACAATAGATACGGCGTAACTAGCTGGCGCGCGAGGACCGCCCACAACATCACCAGTCCGGTAGCGATCGTTGCGAGTTTCCAATAGCCTACGCGAAGGTGAACCGCATTTTTCGCTGCGATCACATTCAGTCTTGCTTCGAGGCGCTGTGAATACTCGACAGATGGGTCGGACACAAATCCTCTCGCGGGAATCGCCGATCAATTCTCTAGCCTGCGTGAAATCAGTCAACTGCCAGGCGTAATTGCGCGGCTTCGGCTTGAATCACTGTTGACGCGCCTTGTAATCCGCTCGCGCTGGCGACAACACGAATTTCTCCGGACTGCTTGGCCGCTTGAACAAACGCCATGCAGAGCCCATTGAACGCGCTGCGCTTATTGGCTTTGTCCAGCTCATGACAACTTGGATCGCCGTTGCCGACGCCAATTAATTTCCCGGCGCCGGTGATTTCAAACGTCACTTCGTTTGACGCTACCGGCATGAGGCGTCCCTGGGCGTCAATAACTTCGACCGCGATGATCGACAAATCCTCGCCGTCGGCGGAAATTTTCTGGCGATCTGGACGAAGGACGAGCTTCGCAGCCGCGCCCGTGGTTTCGCGCTTGTCCATCAGCACAATCTTACCGTCTTTTGTTCCGCGAGCTTCGATTGTGCCGGGTGCGTATTTCACTTTCCACGCGAGGTGCGTATTGCGCTCCACTTTTTGCGAGCCGAGGCTTGCGCCATTTAAAAACAACTCGACGCTGTCCAAGTTCGAGTGGCACCAGACGTCAATTTCCTGGCCTTCTTTGCCGCTCCAATTCCAGTGCGGAAAAAGATGCAACACCGGGTTCGCGCCCCACCATGCCTGATAATAATAATAATTATCTTTGGGGAAGCCGCAGGTATCCATGATCCCGAAGTGCGAGCTGATGCACGGCCAGTTGTAGGGAGTGGGCTCGCCGCGATAGTCGAATCCCGTCCACGCAAATCCGCCGGCAAGAAATAGCCGGGAGTCGTAATCTTTCCACCATTTTTCCGCCGTTGCGGCCCACGGTGGAAAGTTCAAGTCATATGCGCTGACGTATCCGCGCTCCTTATCATTTTCGTAGATTCCGCGCGTGGAAACTGTGCTCGCGGTTTCCGTCCCGACCATCGGCTGGTTCGGAAATTGTTTATGGAAGTTGTCTATGTTTCCATCGGAGTAGTTACAGCCCTGCACGTCTAATACAGCGGATGCTCCTTTGCCCCAGCTTCCGTTCATGGCAATCGTCACCGGGCGGCTGGGATCCAGTTCCTTCGCGAGCCTCTTCATACTGGAAACAATTTTGGCGCCGCGCGGCGTGCCTTGTTCATGCTCCTCATTTCCGAGCGACCAGATAATGATGCTCGGATGATTTCTGTATTTGCGAATCATGCGTTCCAACTGGCTTAGGCCCTCGGGATTGGACGACATCATGCGCGTTTCGCACATCACCATCATGCCGAGGCGGTCACAGGCGTCGAGCAATTCCGGAGTTGGCGGATTATGCGAGGTGCGGTAGGCGTTTGAGCCCATGCTCTTCAGCCGCTCGACGCGATACGCTTGCAAACGGTCGGGGAGCGCGGAGCCAACGCCGGCGTGATCTTGATGATTGCAGGTACCTTTTAATTTTACTGACTTTTCGTTTAGGAAAAATCCTTTGTCGGCATCGAAGCGCGTGGTACGAATGCCGAAGTTAGAACCATCCATGTCCGTGATAGAGAGGTCACTGTGCACGAAGGTCGCTGCGTGGTAGAGATGCGGTTCTTCGACCGACCAATGCAGCGGTCGGTCAATTGTCACTTGGGAATCAAATGTGTAACTTCCCCAAGCAGGAACTGACGCAGGTTTCGCGAGCGCCGTCGCGATCTGCTTTTTACTGGCGTCGTAGATATCTGAATCTACTTTGCACGTTCGCGCTGTTTCACCCTCATTAAGCACTTCCGTCCGAACAAAAACCGTCGCTGAGTTCCCATGGATTTCCGAATGTATATAAACGCCTGCTGGCGCAATGAAGATCGGTTCCTTTTTTATCAGCCAAACGTGCCGGTAAATTCCCGCGCCTTCGTAAAACCATCCTTCTGCGAGAGTTGCATCTACGCGCACGGTCAGCACGTTCTTATCGCCGTAATTCACAAAGTCGGTGAGATCAAAACGAAATGGAGCGTAGCCGCTGAATTCTTCTCCAATATAATGTCCGTTGAACATCACCATAGCGTGACGGAATACACCGTCGAATTCCACCGCAATGCGTTTGCCTTCGTCCGTCGCCGGAATATCGAACACGCGGCGATACCATCCGATGCTCGTTTCCGGAAAATCCCGGCCGATTGGTTTTGCGCCGTGATCGGGAAGATCGTAGTGGCCGGTTGGCTTACCGTCTCTGTCGAGGACCGCTCTACCTTTTTCAAATGGAAGTTCAACGGCCCAGTCATGTGGCAGGTCAAGGGCTCGCCACTGACTGTCGTCAAAACTCGCGCGCGTGACAGGAGGAAAAGCACCGGACTTAGCGAATGTGGCCTCCCGATTTTGCGCGCCGAACCCAAAATCCTTTGCGGGATCGTCCGCGTGGCCGAAATGGAAGCGCCAGCCAAAATCCAATAGCAATGGTGGGGGTCCGCCAATTGCAATAATCTTCTGCGGGTTGAGCGGGAGCAACGCGGCGCTTTCGCCGGTAGTCGCAGCTTCATTCTTCGCCGCGCCAGACAACGGCAGCGCGGCCTTCGCGGCCGCTGCTCCCGCGGTTGCGGCCAATCCAGTCTTCAGAAATTTGCGGCGTGTCCAACGTGACATGTGGACCTCCGACGAGCGCGTCGAGTATATCGCGGCCAGAGCAAATTGGAATTAAGATGGCTGCGCGAAAGTGGAGGGGCTGCGATGCGAATCTCGAACATGGTGACGGCTGTGGATCTGCACGCCTGCGGCGAGCCGGGACGCGTGATTATTGGCGGCGTGATGGACGTGCCGGGCAAAACGATGTTCGAGAAAAAAGTTTACCTGGAAACGAAAGCTGATGGCCTACGCAAACGAATGTTGCGCGAGCCGCGCGGATATCCCGCCGCGAATTGCAATTTGATTCTGCCGCCGACACGGCCGGAAGCCGACGCCGGAATGATTGTCATGGAGCAGGTGGAATATCCACCGATGTCGGGCACAAATACGATTTGCGTGGTGACGGCACTGCTGGGAACTGGAATGGTTGAGGCACGCGAGCCCATCACAAAATTGGTACTGGATACCCCGGCAGGACTGGTGCACGTGGAAGCGGAAGTTCGCGATTCGCAAGTTGTGCGCGTGACGTTTGAAAATGTGCCGTCGTTCGCGGTGCATCTCGATAAGTCCGTCGAGGTTCCGCAGCTGGGCACCGTGCGCGTGGACGTTGCCTACGGCGGAATGTTTTATGTGATTGCTGACGCGGCGGTGCTTGGACTGCGTCTTACACCCGATGAAGGGCGCGACATTACGCGCATCGGCGAAATGATTAAAGCTGCCACGCGCGAACAATTGCCCGTGGTGCATCCGGAAAATTCTGGAATTGCGGGCGTAACAATTGCACAACTTTCAGGAACAGCAGCGCATCCGGATGCGCACGCGAAGAATGCCGTGGTCGTGAGCACAGGCCAACTTGATTGGGCACGGCCTTCAACCTGGACCGGTGCGATTGATCGCTCGCCGTGCGGCACGGGCACCTCCGCGAAAATGGCGACACTTCACGCGAAAGGAAAGCTCGCGCTGAACGAGGATTTTGTTCACGAAGGAATTTTGGGAACTACCTTCACCGGCCGGCTTATTCGCGAAACGAAAGTTGGCCCGTACCGCGCGGTTGTGCCGACCATCAGCGGACGCGCGTGGATTACCGGATTCGCGCAGTATGTGCTGGATGGCGACGATCCATTCCCTGAAGGATTCACGATTGGCGATATTTGGTGAAGAAACTAGCCTTTCGCGCGATTTCCGAAGCATTTTGATATTTTTGTGCGATTCGCAAACCAAATTATTCCACGGGAAAGAATTTCACTTAGGTCATTCAGAATCATTCACTTAGAGAATTCCAATGCGATTTTCGACGGAATTTTGATACAAACCCTCGCGCAAGCGCGTCCGGCGCTTTCACCATAAAATACCCGACCGCGCAAACATTTCGCGGAAGCCGCTACGTTCCGTGCAACTCCCCGTTATAATGATGGCGGAGGACGTACATGTCCGCTACCAAGCCCCAGCACCCGACGCGCACCGAATCCGACAGCATGGGCAACATTGCCGTGGTCAATAGTGTTTATTGGGGCGCGCAGACGGAACGCTCGCTGCTGCACTTTAATATCGGGCGGGACACGATGGCGCCGGAACTGATCCGCGCGTTCGGCATTCTGAAAAAGGCTGCCGCGCTGGTGAATCAGGAGCTTGGCAAACTTTCCGCCGAAAAATGTAAATTAATTTGCGCGGCCGCTGACGAAGTGATCGCGGGCACGCTGAACGAACATTTTCCGTTGCGCGTGTGGCAGACGGGCAGCGGCACGCAGACGAACATGAACGTGAATGAGGTCATCAGTAACCGCGCGATAGAAATGGCCGGCGGAGTGATGGGCTCAAAAAAGCCGATCCATCCGAACGATGATGTGAACATGTCGCAGTCCTCGAATGACACTTTTCCCACGGCGATGCACATTGCCGCTGCAGAACGCGTCCACAACGCGCTGATTCCCGCGGTGCAACAAGTGCACGATGCGATTGCCGCGAAAGCAAAACAGTTTGCGGATGTGATAAAAATTGGGCGCACGCACTTGCAGGACGCCGTGCCTCTCACGCTGGGCCAGGAAATGGGCGGCTGGGCAAGTCTTCTGGCGCGAGATATTTCCCGTTTGCGCCAATCGCTCGACGGCGTTTTCGATCTCGCGATCGGCGGGTCGGCGGTCGGCACGGGACTCAATACGCATCCGGAATTTGCGGCCCGCGCCGCGAAAAAAATCGCAGAATTGACGGGCTTGCCGTTCCGTTCGCACCCGGACAAATTCGCGGCGCTTTCCGCGCACGATGAACTGGTCTACGCCCATGGCGCGATTCACACACTGGCGTGCTCGTTGATGAAAATATCGAATGATATTCGCTGGCTGGCTTCCGGTCCGCGCTGCGGACTGGGCGAATTGCGCATTCCGGAAAATGAGCCCGGGTCGAGCATCATGCCGGGCAAAGTGAATCCCACTCAGTGCGAAGCGATGACGATGGTGGCGGTGCAGGTGCACGGCAACAATGCGGCCATCGCGTTTGGAGATTCGCAGGGAAATTTCGAGTTGAACGTTTTCAAGCCCGTGATCATTCACAATTTTCTGCATTCGGTGACGCTGATTCACGACGCGTGCCACGGTTTCGTGGAATACATGGTGAACGGAATTGAGCTGGATCGCGCAAAAATTGAATTTTACGTGAAGAATTCTCTGATGTTGGTGACGGCTTTGAATCCGAGAATTGGCTACGACAAGGCAGCGAAGCTGGCGCACACGGCGCTGGAAGCGGGCATCAGCCTGCGCGAAGCGGCCATCCAGCTAGGATATTTAAGCGGCGAAGAATTTGACGAGATTGTGCGGCCGGAGAAAATGACTCACCCGTAGAAATCGTGCGCGTTATCACGCGTCTGTCAGCGCCACCGAAAATATTTAGTCCGCGGCAAACTTGTCACAAGCACAAAAGGCTCCGGCTGTATTACACTCTCTCCGTTCCAAAATTGCCGGTTTGAATTCAACTGGAGGTGGGTTTGTGTGGAATCGTCGTCATTTTATTGCGGTGTGCTCAAGCGCGGGGCTTGCGGGAACACTTCTGCCAGGCGTGCTCTATACACTTGCGCAAGGCAAGCCAGCAATCACCAAGGAAATGATCGATAGCGCGGCGCAAATCGCCGACGTAAATATTTTGGACGAGTACAAGCAGACATTGCTGAACGCTTTGAACAATGCCACGCAGGGTTACGAGCAGATTTTCGCGCTGCACATGGCGAATGGTGTGCAGCCGGCGCTGGTGTTCGATCCACTGCCGATGGGGTGGAAGTTGAACACCACGAAAGCGCCGATGCGCGCGTCGGTTGCGCCGGCCGTCGCCACCAAAGCTCCTAAAAATATTGAAGATGTGGCGTTTTCATCGGTACGCGAACTCGCTGAACTGGTTCGCACGCGCAAAGTTTCGTCGATGGCGCTGACCCAAATGTATCTGGAACGATTGAAGCGCTACGACCCCAAGCTCCATTTCTTGATCACTTCGACGGACGACCGCGCAAAAGATCAGGCGAAAACTGCGGATGCGGAAATTGCGAAGGGCAAGTATCGCGGGCTGTTGCACGGAATTCCGTGGGGCGGTAAGGATTTGCTCGCGGTGAAAGGCTACCCAACAACGTGGGGCGCTGGAGGATTTGAAAAACAAACATTCGACGAGGACGCCGAAGTTGTTCAGCGGCTGGATAAAGCCGGCGCGGTTCTAATCGCCAAGTTGGCTCTCGGCGCGCTGGCGCAGGGCGATCACTGGTACGGCGGCATTACGCGAAATCCGTGGAATCCCGCTCAGGGATCGAGCGGCTCTTCGGCCGGTCCCGCTTCGGCGACGGCGGCGGGCTGCGTTGGATTCAGCATCGGCACGGAAACGCTGGGCTCGATTTCTTCGCCATCCACGCGATGCGGGGTGACGGGATTGCGTCCCACATTTGGATTTGTGCCGCGCACAGGCGCGATGGCGCTTTCCTGGAGCATGGATAAGATTGGTCCGATTTGCCGGGCCGTCGAGGATTGCGCGATTGTAATGAACACGATTCACGGGCCGGACGGGAAAGACCGTTCCGTGCAGCCCGCGGCGTTTAATTGGGATGCACAACTGAATTGGCGCACGCTGCGGGTGGGAGTATTGCAAAAAGATTTCACGTTGCAACCACTGGCCGAAGCCAAGCCCCCGAAGCCAATTTCGGAAATGACCGCGGAAGAAAAAGACCGCTGGGATACGCAGCAGCAACGCCGCGCCGCGGGATTTGCAACTCGCGAGTACGAGCACAAATTCGATCAGGCCGCTCTGGACAGATTAACTGCCATGGGCGTGAAAATGAAGCCAGTCGAGCTGCCTCCGTTTCCGTTTATTGGCGGCATGCGAGCGTTGCTACAGGCTGAAGGCGCCGCGGCGTTTGACGAACTTACGCGGACAGGCCGCGATAAATTACTCACCGAGCAAAGCCCGAGTGACTGGCCGAATATTTTCCGCACCGCGCGATTTATGCCGGCCGTGGAATACATTCAGGCAAATCGCGCCCGCATGCTGATGATCGAGGCGATGAATACATTCTTCAAGGATTTGGACGTGGTGGTTGCGCCGACGAACGGTCCACAGCTTACGATTACGAATTTGACGGGACATCCGAGCGTGATTCTGCCGAATGGATTCCGCGGCACCGACGCACAGAAGCCAGCTAACGAAAATCAAGGCGGCGGGCCGGGTACTCCGGTGAGCTTGACGTTCCTCGGAAATCTTTATGGCGACGCGAAAGTGCTGGCGTTGGCTCGCGCGTATCAGGACGCCACGGACTTTCACAAAAAACATCCCGTGCTGGATTAGTTGCGCAAACATTTATTGCATAAACAAAGGGGCATTCCACTATGAAACGCATCATGGTATTTGGCGGAACTTTCCTGGCCGCGATTTTGCTGACAGTTGTTGACGCGATGTCGGCGCGCCAGACTTCACAAACCGCAAAGCCTCCTGTAAAGCAAGGGGCTGCCCCCGCAGCCGCGCTGCAAAAAACGCCGGCAGAGGTTCACGGCCTTGACCTGGCTGATTTTGACCGGACGTGCAAGCCGTGCGATGACTTCTACCACTTTGTGAACGGCGGCTGGCTAGCGCACAACGAAATTCCAGCGGCATTTCCGGCCTGGGGCCGCGTGAATCAGCTTGCGGAACACAACCGCGATGTTTTGCACGAAATTCTTGAAGCAGCGGCCGCGAATAAAGCGAGCGCTCCCGGCTCCAATGACCAGAAGATCGGGGATTATTACGCGACGTGCATGGATACGGCGAAAATTGACGCCGCGGGGATTCATCCTTTGGATGATGAATTCGCGCGCATCGCAAACATTTCCGATGTGGCATCTCTGGAAGCTGAAGTAGCGCGGCTGCAGACCATGGGCGTTCACGCGATGTTTAATTTCGGATCGCTGCAAGATTTTAAGGACAGCACGGAGCAAACCGGCGGCGCGTTTCAGGGCGGCCTGGGCATGCCGGATCGCGATTACTACACGAAGACCGATGACGCTTCGACGAAATTGCGCGACGCCTACCAGGCGCATCTGGTGAAGATGTTCGGATTGATGGGAGATTCCTCCGAGCGCGCCACGGCGGAAGCCGCAACGGTGATGGGGATTGAAACAAAACTCGCGAACGCATCGATGACAAGAGTTGAAGTACGCGATCCCGAGAAGATCTATCACCGCATGGGATTGGACGATTTGGCGGCGATGACACCGCATTTCAATTGGCCCGCTTACTTCCGTGAGATCGGCTTCCCGGGAATTAACGTTGTAAATGCCGGTCAGCCGGAATTTTTCAAAGTTCTTGACGCGCAGCTTACTGCCGTGTCCCTAGATAACTGGAAAACTTATTTGCGCTGGCATTTGATCCACGCGACGGCGCCGTACTTGAGGACCGCGATTGTTAACGAGAACTTCGATTTCTTCGGCCGGACTTTGACGGGCACGCCAGAGCAACTTCCGCGTTGGAAGCGATGTGTCTCCGTGACCGACCGCGATTTGGGAGAGGCGCTCGGCCAAAAATATGTGGCCAAGGCGTTTCCTCCCGCCGCGAAAGCGCGCGCGATGGAGATGGTGAACAATCTAATTGACGCGTTGCGCGAGGATTTGAAAGCTTTGTCGTGGATGAGTCCGGAAACGCGCGTTCAGGCGCTGGCCAAGCTCAACGCAATCACCAAGAAAATTGGTTACCCTGATAAATGGCGCGATTATTCGGCGGTGAAAGTGGATCGCGTTTCCTACGTTCAGAATGTGATGCGCGCCCGGCAGGAAGATTTCCACTTTGACGCCGCGAAAATCGGCAAGCCGGTGGATCGCGGCGAATGGGGGATGACGCCGCCAACCGTGAACGCTTATTACAATCCTCAGTTGAATGAAATTGTTTTTCCCGCGGGTATTCTGCAATTTCCCCTGTTCGATGCCAAAGCCGATGACGCTTTGAACTACGGAGCGATGGGTTCCGTGATCGGCCATGAAATGACGCACGGCTTCGATGACCAGGGCCGGCAGTTCGACGCCACGGGTAACTTGCGTGACTGGTGGACAGAACAGGACGCGAAGAATTTTCTGGAGCGCGCGGCCTGCGTCCAGAAACAGTTCGACGCGTTTGTGGTTTCCGGCGATACCCACGAGAACGGCAAGCTGGTTCTGGGCGAAAGCATCGCCGACCTCGGCGGCCTGGTGATTGCGCATGCTGCATTTCAAAAAGCTCATGCCGGAAAACCAAACACGCTGGTAGATGGATTCACACCGGAGCAGCGGTTTTTTATTTCATTCGCGCGGGATTGGGGACAGAATCTGCGGCCGGCGTATGAGCTGATGCTGACCAATACCGATCCGCACCCGCTGCCGCGTTTTCGCGCCGTGGCCTCATTGCAGAATATGCCGGACTTTTCCGCGGCATTTGGATGCAAGCCTGGCGATGCGATGGTGCGTGCGGACGATCAGCGCTGCCGAATCTGGTAGTTGACTCTGGCTGCGCCAGATTTTCCGGCGTGAATTAATATTGAAGAGTTTTGGAGGATTCGCATATGAAACGCACCGCATGGCTCGTTTTGATTTGTGCTGCTGTAATTATGTTGCCCGTACTGTTTATCGTTCCGACGGGCCACGCAGTTCCGACCGATCAGACCGGACAGAATGCCCGGACAGAAACTCACGGGCTGAATCCCGCGGATATGGATCCGACGTGCAAGCCGTGTGAGGATTTCTACAATTTCGTGAATGGCGGCTGGGCCAAGACTCATCCGATTCCGCCCGCGTTCGCGAGCTACGGCCACTTCACGGAATTGCAGGATCACAATCAGGAAGCTCTCCACCAGATTCTTGACGAGGCTGCGGGGAACAAGTCCGCGAAGCCGGGTTCGGTAGAACAGAAAATCGGCGATTTCTACTCGAGTTGCATGGACACCGCGCAGAGCGACGCCGCTGGGATTCATCCGCTTGACGATGAGCTTGCGCGCATCGCAAAGATTTCGGATGTGATCGCGCTGCAAGCCGAAGTGGCTCATTTGCACATGATGGGCATCGGCGTAATGTTTCGCTTTGGCTCCACGACCGACCGCAAGAATAGCTCCGAACAAACCGGTTCAGCATCGCAGGGCGGAATTAGCTTGCCGAACCGGGATTACTACACGAAGACCGATGATCGTTCTACGCAGCTCCGTGACGCCTATCGCAAGAGTGTCGAAAAAATATTCGTTTTGGCGGGTGACTCGGCGGACCGCGCTTCGGCTGAAGCCGGCACCGTACTGGAAATAGAAACGAAGCTGGCTGGCGCTTCGATGACGCCTGTCGCGATGCGCGATCCCGACGTCACATATCACCGTAAGAGTGTCACGGAACTCGTTGTGCTCACTCCGCACTTTGACTGGCACGCGTACTTCCGCAACATCGGCTACCCGAATATCGCCGTCGTGGATGTAACCACGCCTGATTTTTTCACGACGTTGGATACCAACATCGGCGCCATTCCATTGAGCGATTGGAATACGTATTTGCGCTGGCATGTGATTCACTCCGCCGCGCCGAATCTTTCGGCTGCGTTCGTTGCGGAAAATTTCGATTTCTCGGGCCGGATTTTGACGGGTGCGAAGGAAGACCAGCCGCGCTGGAAGAAATGCGTGCAAGCCACTGACCGCGCGCTTGGCGAAGCGCTGGGACAAAAGTACGTAGAGAAGAATTTTCCGCCCGAAGCAAAAGCGCGCGCACTCGCGATGGTTCACAACTTGATCGCTGCGCTCGGAGAAGATTTGCAGACGTTGCCCTGGATGAGTCCTGCGACGCGCCAGCAAGCGGTGGCCAAGCTGAACGCGATGACGATCAAGATCGGCTATCCGGACAAGTGGCGAGACTATTCCGCGTTCCGAGTGGATCGCGGGCCATTCGTTTCCAACATGCTGCGCAGCGCTGAATTTAATTTCCACCGGAATCTCGATCGCATCGGCAAGCCGGTAGATCCGGCCGAATGGGGAATGACCCCGCCGACCGTGAATGCCTCCTACAATCCATCGAGAAATGACATCACATTCCCCGCAGGAATTCTGCAAGCGCCGTTTTTTGACGCCAAAGCCGACGACGCCTTGAACTACGGCGGAATGGGAACTGTGATTGGCCATGAAATGACGCATGGCTTCGACGACGAAGGCCGGAAGTTCGACGGACAGGGAAATCTGCGCGATTGGTGGACTCCTGAAGACGCGAAGAATTTTCAGGAGCGAGCCGAGTGCGTTTCAAAACAATTTGACGGCTACGTTGTGGTCGGCGATTTGCACGAGAACGGCAAATTGATTCTTGGCGAAAGCATCGCGGACCTCGGCGGAATGGCCATCGCTTTCCGCGCGCTGGAAAAAGCAATTGCGGGAAAACCACATCCGGCGATTGACGGGTTCTCGCCCGAGCAGCGATTCTTTATTTCTTCGGCGCGCATTTGGGGAGGTAATTCCACGCCGGAATTCGATCGCTTGCAGGTAAATACGAATCCGCATCCGCTGGGTCGTTTTCGCGCCATCGCGGCGCCCTCGAATCTGGATGCTTTTGCAAAGGCATTTGACTGCAAAGCGGGCGCGCCGATGGTGCGCGAACAGCCTTGCCGAATCTGGTAGTGCTAAGAATATAGCCAATGGGCTGCGCGGCGTGTAGTCGTGCGTCGCCGGGAAATATCTCCACAGAAGCGAGGGAAAATAATATGAGCCAAGGTTTCACTCGGAAATGTAATTTTCTAACCGCTGCGGCAACCGCGCTATTCATGGTTGCGACGGCCACGCCCGCTTTCGGACAATCCACTCAAGATCAAGCCGCGCAACAAGCCGAAGAAGCAGCTCGCCTAGCGGCGCAGGCCTGCACGCCGGGACCAGTAACACTTCCGACTCGTTTGCAGAGCGCGCCGTGGGCGGAAACATTGAAGCAGGGTGACTACACGATTCGCGATTTCCATTTCCGTTCCGGCGAAACGTTGCCCGAATTGAAGCTGCACTATTACACGCTGGGAGCGCCTGAACGCGACGCGAGCGGCAAAGTCAGCAACGCCGTAATCATCGGCCACGGAACCGGCGGAACTGGGCGCGCTTTTCTCACCGCGACGTTTGCGGGAGTTCTTTTCGGCCCCGGCCAATTGCTGGACGCAAAACACTACTTCATCATTCTGCCGGATGGCATCGGCCACGGCTGCAGCAGCAAACCAAGCAACGGTCTGCACGCGAAATTTCCACACTACGATTACGACGACATGGTTCTAGCGCAACATGCCGTGGTTGTCGACGCGCTAAAAGTGAATCATCTGCTGCTGGTGATGGGCACTTCCATGGGCTGCATGCACGCCTGGGTGTGGGGCGAAACGTATCCTGATTTCATGGACGGACTCGTACCATTGGCGTGCCAGACCGTGCAGATTGCCGGGCGCAACCGCGTAATGCGCAAGGCGGTTATGGACGCAATCACTTCAGACCCGGAGTACAAGAACGGCGAGTACACAACGCAGTTGCACGGGATGATCGAGGCCGAGGATATTCTTTTGCTGATGGGAAGTGTGCCGCTCTACTGGCAGAAGACCTATCCAACACGGGATCAGGCGGACGCGTTTCTCGATCAGCGGCGAAAATCAGGCATTGCCAATACAGATCCGAACGACATGCTTTATTATTTCAACGCATCGCGCAATTACAATCCCGATCCCGATCTGGAAAAAATCAAGGCGAAGGTGCTGTACATCAATTCCGCCGACGATGCTATCAATCCGCCCGAACTGGGAATTGCGGAGCGCGAAATCAAGCGCGTGAAAGACGGAAGGTTCGTCCTACTGCCCATCACGGACCAGACGCGCGGCCACGGCACGCATTCGCTTCCGGCAATCTGGCAGAATTATCTGGCGGAATTGCTTCACTCGCTGGGCCGCTGATTTAGCGTCATTCAAAAAATTGTGGGCGGAAGAATCTCCGCCCACGCCATGCCAAATTAAGAAAAATCCTTCAACCGCAGAATGATTCGATCAGTGTCCCAGTCCCTTTGGACTGGATGTAATCGGCAATCCCGGCAGATACCGCTTGCGCATTTCGGCCGTGGTCATCATGCCCTTGTGCACACTCTGAGCAACCAGGCTGTTGCTTTGCGTTGAGTAGGTGACAAATATTGTGTCGCCAGTGCGAAAATCGGTAAGCTTCAGCGGTTTTCCGTTTTCGTCAACGTACTTCGTCTTGTCATTGACGCCGATAGTAGATGTAATTTCCGTCGGCCGCAGAAGAACCAAAGCGTTGTGTGTCTTATCCACTGAAGAAATGATGAAAAACTCGTCATTCCCGGCTTTCGCTTGTACCTGTGCGCGGACCGCAAACGCCGAAGACAAAATCAGGATGGCAAGCGCCGCGAACGAAATCGACTTCCGAATGTTATTCATATCGTAGGGCCTCGATGGGATCAAGCGACGCGGCTTTGCGCGCCGGATAGTAACCAAAAACTACTCCAACTGCCGCAGAAAAAAGCACGGAAATGAGAATGGATGACGCCGGAATCAGCGTGGGCCATTTCAGCATGGCCGAAACGGCATTGGAAGCGAAGAAACCGAATACCACTCCGATGGCTCCGCCAAACATACTGAGCACAACAGCTTCGCTCAGGAATTGCCGCCGAACATCATTTTCCGTGGCGCCGACGGCCATGCGGACGCCAATCTCGCGCGTGCGCTCGGTTACCGACACCAACATAATGTTCATGATTCCGATGCCGCCAACGATGAGCGAAACTGATGCGATGCAGGCAAGCAAAAGTTCCATCACGCCAAGTGTTTGCGCGCGAGCCTGCGCGATATCGGTGGGGCTGCGGATGATGAAATCATCCGGCTCCGAAGAGCGCAGGTGATGCCTCTGACGAAGCAGCGAGGAAATTTGCGTCTGTGCGGCGTCCATATCAGCCGACGACGTAGCGGAGACGTTGATGTTTTGCAGCCAGGAAATTCCCGCAAGCTTTTTCATTACTGTTGTGTAGGGCAGGATCATCGTATCGTCCTGATCCTGTCCGTATGGTGACTGCCCCTTCGCCGCCAGCTCGCCGATCACGCGGAACGGCAGGCTGGAAACGCGAATGGTCTGTCCAACAGGATTGGCTTCGGCAAATAGATTCTGCGCCACCGTATGGCCGATAATACAAACATCGGCGGCATTTTGAACGTCCTGGTCGCTGAACGCCGCGCCGCGCTCCACCGGCCAATGACGAATCTGCAGAAAATCCGGCGAAGCGCCCTGTACTCGAGTGAACCAGTTCTGATTGCCAAACACGACCTGAACGCCGGCGCCAACGCCTGGCGAAACCCGGCTGACGGTTGAGATTTGCTCCTGAATCGCGTTGGCGTCAGCGACGACAAGCGTTTTGGTAGCCGCGCTGCCAAGGTGGACGCCGCCGAGATTCACGCTGCCGGCGTTCACGGTGATCAGGTTTTCGCCCAGGCTCTGAATTTGCTCCTGCACTTGCTGCGAGGCTCCTTCGCCAATCGCAACGGTGCAGATCACCGCGCCAACGCCGATGATGATGCCGAGCATGGTCAGCAGCGTGCGCATCTTGTTGCGCGCAAGAGCACGAAACGCGACGCGTAGAACTTCGCTATATCTCAACGGCCACCTCCACGTCCTCCACCACCGCCGCCTGGACCGCCTCTTCCGTTCTGGTTCAGCGGATTGGTACCGCCGGTTGCGGCCTTAGCGCCGCCTTCCTGGAAGGTAATGAGTTGGTCGCCTTCCTTGAGTGGGCCATCTTTCATCTGCGTACTCACGTAATCGGTGATGCCGCTCATAATCGCGATTGGTTTGAGCTTGCCGTCCGCTGTCTTGGTCCAAACGACTTGTGCGCCGCCCAGATGGGTGCGGTAAGCGGCTGGAGAAATTTTATTCGCCACGTAAAGCGCCCGAAGATCGGCGAAGGGCATATCAGGCACGTATGAGAGCGCGGCATTCGGAATCATTATGACGTTATCCGCCTGACCTGTGGGGATGGTGACATATGCCGTTTCGCCCGGAAGTAGTATTTCGTCCGGATTTTCAAAGTCAATGATCGTGGAGTAGGTCACAACGTTTTGCACCGTCGTCGCGTTCAAACGTACCGTGCTTACGCGGCCATGAAATTGTTCGCCAGGAAAGGCGTCAACCTGAAAGGTGCAATCTGCTCCCACGTGGATATTACCAGTATCCGATTCGTCGGTAGCGGCATAAAGTTGCATGCGCTTCAGGTCCTGTGCGATCGTGAACACGTTTGGCGCCGTCAACTGGGCAGCGACAGATTGTCCTACGGTAATGCTGCGTTGAACGACGATGCCGTCGATCGGCGACGTGATTGTCGAATAATTGAGGTTGGTAATCGCCTGATCCAGAGAACCTTGCGCGGCCTCCACTTGCGCGTGGGCCTGCAACAATTGCGCTCTCACTTGGTCGAGCTGCGCTTTGGCCTGGTTCACCTGCGCCTGGCCCGAGACAACCGAGGCTTCCGCCTGGGCCAGCGTCGAATCGGCAAGATCGCTCTGGTCCTTTGTATCAATTCCTTGAATCGCCAGATTGTGAACTCGCAGCCCGTTGGCGCGTGTGTAATTCGCGTCGGCCTGCAACTTCGCTACGTTCGCTTGATCCACCTGAATCGTCGCTTGCGCGGACTGTAGGCTGGCCTGAACGTTCTTCTCGTTGCCGAGCGCGTTGTCCAGATTCCCTCTCGCCGTAACGTACTGCGCTTCATAGAACGCAGGGTCAAGCTGCGCCAGTACCTGGCCGGCATGGACGCGCGTATTGAAATCGGCGAACACGAACTGCACCGTGCCGGAAATGAACGAGCCGACCGGCACCGTCGTCAGGGCGTTTATTGTGCCCGTCGCCTGAACCACGGACGTGATCGAGCCACGCCGCACGTTCGCCGTGGTGTATTTGATCTCGGCCGGACGGCTCCGAACGACGAGCCAGCCTCCACCGCCAAAAAGGACCACCACACCAAGAGTAGTAGCAATCAGATGCTGGCCGATAAATCTGGGTAATTTCATGTGGGTTCTACCTTTTCCTGTGTATTCCGATTATACCGACGTATCCGCGCGTCGCCCAGTTTCCAAATTGGAAGGCATGCTCCGATACGGGCGGGGGACCGCCAGTTACGTAACTTCCCGCTATCATTATGACGTATTTGCGCCTCAGCCGGTTACCTTTGATGCCGGCTGCCCGGCCGGCGCGAATTCCCAGCCAATTCTTGAAGATATTCCCGAATTTTGCAATAAGATGTTCTGGCTTTAAGGGGGAACCATGAAGAAATCGTGTTGGTTTGTAACAAATTGCGTTGCCGCTGCCGTCTTGCTATTTACGGCGACCGCCGCCCTGGGTCAGACAAAGCCTGCGTCCGCGCCGGGCATGACCTCGGTCTATCCGATACAAGAGGGATTTGTGGATGCGCACGGGGTGCTCATCTATTACACGACGATTGGCCGTGGCGCGCCCCTCGTCATCGTTCACGGCGGCCCGGGCGCTTCGCACGATTACTTCCTGCCGTACCTGCTTTCCCTCGCCCGCCACAACAAGCTCATCTTCATTGACGAGCGCGGCTCAGGACGCTCGGAAAAGCTGGAAGATCCGAAGGGCTACACCGTCGAAAATATGGTCGAGGATGTTGAGGCCGTGCGGCAAGGACTGGGCCTCGGCAAAATCGCGCTGCTCGGCCATTCCTACGGCGGAGTTCTTGCTCAAGCATACGCGTTGAAATATCAGCGAAATCTGACGCAACTGATTCTGTGTAGCACTTTTTCAAGCACGCGTGCCATCAACGAAGTGTTCGTCCGCATGAAGCAGAACATGACGCCCGAATTGCGCGATCGGATCAACAAAATGGAAGCAGAAGGATTATTCGGTCACGGAAAAGACTACGAGAAAAATCGCTACACAAACGACTACATGGTCGCCGCATGGGGGGAAGGATATTTTCCATACCTTTATCAGAACCATCCGGACGCAAACTTCGATCCCATCGGGCAGGGCGTCACCTCTTGGGATCTTTATCGCGAGATGTGGGGTTCGCACGGCGAGTTCGTGATTGATGGCAATCTCGTCTCGGTAGAATATACGGATCGCCTTTCCACAATTCATGTGCCCACTCTGATTACCGCGGGCGATCACGACGAATCCGATCCCGCCATGTCACAGGTGATGCATCAAAAAATCGCCGGCTCGAAGATCGTCATTTTACCCAAGAGCGGCCATATGACGTTTGTGGATCAGCCGGGAATGTTCCTGAACGCGGTGGAAAGTTTTCTGCATCCGGCCAACGCAAGTGGAGCCGGCGAGAAAAAGTAAGGGTAGGGTAGTCGACGAATGATGAATGGTAGGCTCGTGGGGACTCGAACCCCAGACCTCCACCGTGTCAAGGTGGCGCTCTAACCAACTGAGCTACGAGCCTATAGTGCACGCAATTCTAGCATAGGGCCCTTTACTGAACCGAGCGTGCCGCCAGACTGTCTTGTAGGTGGGCCGTCTGCCGGTACGTGGTGCACGCAGAAGGCCGGGGAGGACTAGCGATGAGCGCTCTTCTGCAGGACCTGCATTTTTCGTTGCGCATGTTCGCAAAACGTCCCGGCTATGCTGTCTCGCTAATACTTATCCTCGCGCTCGGCATCGGTGGCACCTGCACGATTTTCACAATCGTGAATGGCGTGCTGCTCGAACCGCTGCCATATAAAAATCCGGATCGCATTGTATTTACGATCGGCATGACAACTGATTCCGGGATCGATCCCCTCGCGTGGTGGCGGCAAGCCAAAGCGTTTGAAGAACTCGCCGTTTACCAGGCGGGAGGCGTAAATTTCACCAATGCCACAGAGTCCGAGCGCGTGCCCTGCGCCGTAGTCTCAAGCGGCTTTTTCGGTGTTTTTCAAGTGCACGCAATGTTGGGTCGCACTTTTATTCCGGAAGATGCAAAACCCGAACGCAATCTGGTTGCCGTTCTCAGCTTTCCGATTTGGCGGAACGCGTTCGCTGCCGATTCAAACATAATCGGCAAAGTGATTCAGTTGAACGAAAAATTTTATACGGTTGTTGGCGTCATGCCGCAGGGATTTGGATATCCAGCCCATACCAGCATCTGGGTTCCTCAGCCTTCGGATTACCGCATGTATTTGGACATCGGCTCCGACGTCCAGCGTGATGCAGGCCGTGCTTTCGCAACCATCGGCCGTCTTCGGGAAGGAGCCACGCTTCTTGAAGCGAATGCTGAACTCAAGCACCTCTTGCAAGGCTATGACGAAATGAAACGCAAGAAGCAGTCCAACTATGGCGGTGGTGGCCGCATCGGCGCGACTCCCTTGAAGTATCTTCTGGTGCGGGATTCACTTATAGGTCTTCTGGCGTTGCTGGGAGCCGTGACTTTCCTTCTGTTGATTGCATGCGTGAACGCTGCTCAGATGATTCTTGCCCGCGCCGCCGCCCGGCAAAAGGAAGTTGCGGTGCGCCTCTGCCTGGGGGCTTCCCGCGGACGCATCCTGCGCCAAATGCTGACGGAAAGCACGGTCATCGCCTTGGCTGGCGGCGCGGCTGGAATTCTGATTGCGTACGTGGGCGTGAAAGTTACGCAACTCCTCGGACCGAAAGATATTCCCCGCCTCGCCGACGTTCGCCTCGACTGGCGTGCATTAGGTTTCGCTCTCGGCCTCTCTCTACTGGTAGGGATTCTTGTTGGGTTAGTACCGGCGCTTCAAACCATGGCGCAGGATCTGACGGGCGCGCTTAAACAAGAATCCTCGCGAGCTACCGGCTTTTTGCGAAAAGGTTTGCGCGCCGCGATGGTGATCGGTGAAGTTGCGCTAACACTGATCCTCCTTTTGGGAGCAGCGTTGATGATCAAGAGCCTTAACAACCTGATGCGCATCTCGCCCGGATTCCAGACACAGAATGTGATCAGTATGGAATTCTCGCTGCCCCCGGCGCCCGCTTTGGTGAGCGCGACGGCAAAGCACGCAAATCAAACGTCGACGGAAACTGCGCAGCTCGCCGCATTCGCCGCCGAAAGCGACCGAGTTGCGATCTTCAATCACAAGATGACCGACGCGATCGCGCAACTTCCCGGCGTGGTTTCGGTCGGAGCAGTCGACAAATTGCCGCTCGGAGGCAAAGCCGGTGGTGGTCTTTTTGTTGATCTCGGCAGTAAGACTTTCAAGTTCGCGCACGGGCAAGCGGTCAGCGGAGATTATTTCCACGCCATGGGCATCCCTATTCTCGAAGGCCGCGCGTTTTCCGAAGCCGATTCCCAGAACCATGCGAGTGTTATCGTCATTAGCAGAGCAATGGCGCACGCGTTTTGGCCTGGGGAAGATTCGCTCGGTAAGCCTGTAATGTTGGAGGAATCGGGCCCTCAAAAACCACCGCGAGAAATCATTGGAATCGTAGGAGACGTTAAATACGCCGGCTTGGGCGAGGATACGGGCCCTGTTTATTACCTGCCTGCGGATCGGGGCAGCCTCACGCTTGTAGTCCGCACAGCGTCGGATCCCCGCGCTCTTATGAAGATGATCCGCGATTCGTTCGGCAAACTTGCCCCTGACGTGCCAATCTTCAACGTCCGCACAATGAGCGAAGTTGTCGCTGACTCCACATCCGCGCCGCGTTTCCGTGGAGTCGTTGCAGGTATTTTCGCAGCGCTCGCGTTGGTGCTTGCAGTCTTCGGGCTCTACAGCGTAGTGGCGTACTCGGTCACATGCCGCACGCATGAGCTGGGCGTACGAATGGCGCTGGGCGCCCAGCCCCGCGATATTTTGCTGATGGTCACGCGGGAAGGCATGTGGCTCGCGCTCGCGGGCATCGTGCTCGGTGCACTCGGTTCGCTCTGGGTGAATACGATGATTGCCACGTTGCTCTACGGCGTTACGACGACCGACCCTGCAACGCTAATCGCCGCCGCAGCCGTGCTCGCAGCGGGCACTATTATCGCGTGCGTGTTGCCCGTACGCCGCGCCAGTCACACCGATCCTTCTTCGGCTCTGCGGTACGAATGATTTGAAAACTTTCGAGTGAGATTTGAGATGAGCTGTGCAGAGAATTAGTGACGCAACCCGATCACCCCCAATGAACCCTTTTCTTTCTGAAGCGAAATAATTCGTTCAAATGTCCCAATAATTGTGGATACTGGCGTCGACATTCTAACCGCGCGGTTGCTGAAGTCGAATCGTTCGCGGCAACGAAACCATGAGGGCGTTTCGATGACTATGCTCAAGAACAGACGGGTCGTAGTTTCATGCCTGCTGTCCCTCACCGTAGCGTTTGCTGCCACTCCCGCCGCCAGCCGGACGCCCGCACAAGCCACCGCCAAACCACCGGACAAGAAAGCCGTTCTTGAAAAAGCGCTGCAGACTTACTACATCCTCGAAAATCAAGGCTTGAAGTCATTCCAATGCGTTGTCCAACCCGACTGGAAGAAATTTATGGATATGATGGCGCAGAAGCCGTCGACGGGTGAAGATCCAAGACTGGCGCTGCTAATCCCCGTTCAGTATTCCGTTGTGGTCGATAATCAAGGGGACCCCAAAATTACTCCATTCCTAGAAACAGGAGGAACGCCCGATCCCAGCGTGGACGGAATCGTCGCCGGCGCTCAACGAACGATTCTAGGATTCTTCCAATCGTGGAACTCGATGGTGCTTTCAAGCCTTTTTTCACCTTCCGAAGAAGACAGTTACACGCTTTTCGACCAGCCGGATGGATATAAGCTTACCGAGAAAGCCGAAGAGCAGAATATTGAGCTCACCCTTACAAAAGATTTTGTGCTCACAACAATGCATGTAACCGCACCGGGTGTAGTTATTTCGATAAGACCCAAATACACGAAGATCGACAAAGGCTTACTGATGACCGGCTTGGATGACGACATCAATAACGGATCACAGAAAGTGAGTGTGCAAATTCAATATCAGACGGTTGAAGGGTTCCAGTTACCGGGCAAAGTGAGTTACCAGGTCACTTTTTCAAATCAGACGGTCGCAATGGAGATGGCCTTTACGAAGTATCAGCTCACCAAGCGGTGATGTGAAACCTATCGTTCCTCGCTTCCGTTTTCAGACAACGGGTAACGGCACGGCGGATCAAATCTTTCAGCTCATGGCGGAAGCAACGTAGTAAATCAGCACAAAAAACGCGATATTGACGCCAACCGCCAACAGAAACGCCTGCATTCGTTCAATGTGATCGAGCTCCTCAAACACGACCATGATTACGACCGTGCTGCCGATTCCGGCCAGAAGCGCGCCAACAACCGGCACGACCGCCAGCCAGCTGACCACTGAACCCAACAGTAGCGCCCGTATGAGCGGCATCAACGTGCCGGTGCCGCCAAAGAGTTTCTTCGCCAGAAAATGACAGATGCCGTACCGCAGAAAATCGATGAGAATTCCCGCCGGTACCATGGCAAGGCTGAGGGTCACCTTTTGAGGATCTAACTTCAGACCGCTGGCAGCTGCAAGAGCGAAACCAAGCAACAGAGGCATGGTTGCACCAACAATCCAAAATAAAATACCGTAAATAAGTGCATTTGGATCGCGGGAGTTGCGGCGAATTGCCGTGTCATCCCAGAAAACGATTTTCCATCCCTGCATGAAATAATATGCGGGCGGAAATCCAATTTTGGATGGCGCTTCTTCCGATTCCACTTGCGGTGCAATACTGGAACAATTGTGTGTAAGGCCATACGACTGGCCGCAGACAGCGCAGATCATTTCGCCTCCTCGAGTGGCGCCGCTGGGGGAAATCTACCAGACCAGTATTCAGAATCGATCTTTATCTTTTTGCCAACGGCGCCGCGGTCTTTCTAAGCGCGGTCTATATTACTTGCGCCGCATTGCACTCCGGACTATCCTCCGCACCATGAGAAATCTTTGTGCGATCGAGGAGTATTGCAAATGCGCCGATTGATTTGCAGTTTGGGAATAATTTTTCTGATGGCAAGCGCGATGTCCATAGCATTGCGCGCGCAAGGCCGCGGCAGCGCGCAACAACGCCAATTCATTAAAACTGACGCGCCGGTGATCGCTCTCGCTCACGTAAAAATAATTGACGGCACTGGCGCCGCGCCAAGCGAGGATCAAACCATATTGATCAGCGGCGGCAAAATCGTCTGGATGGGCTCCGCCGCGCAGGCGAGCATTCCCGCAGGCGCGCAAGTCATGGATCTGACCGGCTACACCGTAATGCCTGGCATGGTCGGAATGCATGAGCACATGTTTTATCCCGCAGGAGGCCAGTACAACGAACTTTCCGTCACGGCTCCGCGGCTTTATTTGGCCTGCGGCGTGACAACTGCGCGGACCGCAGGAAGTCTCGAGCCTTATACCGACTTGAATCTGAAACAAATGATTGATGAGGGCCGCGCCATCGGACCCAAGATGAACGTCACTGGTCCGTATCTCGAAGGTCCTCCGGGAACTGGCGTGCAGATGCACCAGCTTTCCGGCCCGGACGAAGCGCGCGAACTTGTGAATTATTGGGCGGCGCTTGGCGCGGGTTCGTTCAAAGCTTATATGCACATCACGCGCGCTGAGCTTTCCGCTGCCATCGTTGCGGCGCACTCGCACAACGTGAAAATAACCGGCCACTTGTGCTCGATTGGTTTCAAAGAAGCAGCCGCGCTCGGCATTGATAATCTGGAACACGGGCTCGTCGTTGATACGGAATTTAATCCAGGTAAATCGCCGGACGTTTGCCCCGCACAGAGCGATACTTTCGCCACCATCGCAAAAATGGACGTGGAGGGCCCGGAAATTCAACAGACAATCCACGATCTCGTCGCTCACCACGTGGCGATCACTTCAACTCTGCCCGTATTCGAGACGTTCGTGCCGAATCGTCCACCGATGCAGTGGATGTCTCGCGCGCTTGACGCGCTTCTGCCCGAAGAGCGTATCGCTTATCTGGAAGGCCGCTCGCGTACCACCGCAAACGCCAACACTCCGTGGAATACGCTGCTGCAATCTGAAATGAAATTCGAGCGTGACTTCGTCAAAGCCGGCGGCGTGCTTCTCGCAGGAGTAGATCCTACTGGCGGAGGCGGCGATTTGCCCGGATTCGGCGACCAGCGCGAGGTGGAGCTTCTCGTCGAAGCCGGATTCACTCCCGCCGAAGCAATTCACATCGCAACAGCGAACGGCGCGGAATTTCTCGGCCTTTCCGGAAAGATCGGTACGCTCGCGCAGGGAAAATCCGCCGACATCATGGTGATTCACGGCGATCCCGCGGCACACATCACCGATATCGAAAGAGTTGAAATTGTTTTCAAGGACGGCGTAGGCTACGACTCGCTGAAGCTAATTGATTCCGTGAAGGGTATCGTTGGCCTACGCTGAAGATTCAAATCTGAACATCAGTTTCGACGGGCGCACCATAATCCACGCCTTCCAGCTCAAAGCCGAACAACGAACGAAACTCGCGCTGAAAATCTTCGTAAGCCGTAAGCTGACGTAAATTCTCCGTTGTCACTTCCGGCCACACGCGCGTGATATCCGCCTGAACATCTGCGCGCATTTCGCGATCGTCCATACGAATGCGCCCTGCTTCGTCGGTCGCAACCTTTGCGCCTTCTCCAAGAAAATCAAAAAACAACCGCCGCATCTGCTCAATCGTTCCTTCGTCCAGTCCGCGCGCCTTCAGCGCCGGAAGCAACAAACTCAAATACAGCGGCACAACCGGAATCGCCGACGAAGCCTGCGTTACCACAGCTTTATTCACGGACACATACGCACTTCCATCCAACTTGGTTTTCAATTTCGAGTTAATCCGATGTGCCGTCGCGTCCACATCTTTCTTCGCTTGCCCGATTGTGCCATCGCGATAAATCGGCCAGGTCACCTGCGGCCCGATGTAGGAATACGCCACCGTGCGCGCGCCCGGCGCCAGCAATCCTTCTACAAGCAGCGCGTCAATCCACATTTCCCAATCTTCGCCACCCATCACAGCAACCGTATCCGCAACTTCCTGTTCACTCGCCGGTTCGAGTGTCACCGGCATAACTTTGCCCACGTCCAGATCGATCGTTTTATTCGTGAACGGCTGCCCAACCGGCTTCAGCGCGGAATTAAAAACTTGTCCCGTCCGCGGATGCACTCGCCGCGGTGACGCCAAACTATAAATCACCAGATCCAGCGGCGTCATGTCCTTACGAATAATCTCGATGGCCTGCGCTTTTGCAATGTCCGAAAACGCATCCACGTTTAAGTTCGACGCAAACAGACCGTCGCGCCGCGCAAAATCATGGAACGCCGCCGTGTTGTAATACCCGGCCGAAGCCGTCTTCACGCCTTCAGCAGGCCGCTCAAAAAAAACTCCCAGCGTCCGCGCGCCAAATCCCCACGCCGCCGCGATTCGCGAAGCAAGCCCGTATCCCGTGGAAGCGCCAATCACCAGCACGCTTCGCAATCCGGCGCGCCGCCCCGCTGATCCAGATGTGATCGCCGCGATTTGCCGCGCTACATTTTGCCGGCATCCTTCCGGATGAGCGTTAATGCAAATGAATCCGCGTGATTTGCGCTTGATAATTTGTTCAGGCATTGGGTTCGGCCCGCTCCGTCAATTCTTTTGACTTGTATGATATTGCGCCAGCAATCGCTCGCGGTCTTCGCTCAAATCAATTCCCGTAGTCCGCGTCGGAAACGGTAAGTGCGGGCCCGCAAGGCCAAGCCATAGCGCACGATTGAATTTTCCGGTGTCGAGATCGTCTTCAACGCTGAAATCCTGTCCGCGCATATGTTTTTCCCACCAGGCCGAGTCATGTCGCGGGCGCGCATAACTCTCATCGTATTTCGCTGCCACATCGTCATGACTACCGCCAGTCGCTGTAACGGCCGGCAGCGGCAACTGAGTTGTGCGCAACACCGCCGCCACGCGAACAGTGTAGGCCCACGGCGCATACTGTGCGCTGAACGCATCCGCCATCGGCGCCGCTGCCGCGTCATTTAGCCCCATCGGCTTCATTCCCAACAATTCCTCGATCGTTCGCAGCATATTCACAGTCGTGTATCTGCGCGAAACCACCACCCCTTGCCGCACGTAAGCTCCCGCAATTAGTCCTACTGTGCGGTGCGCGTCCATGTGATCCGGCCCATTCTGCGCGTCATCTTCAATTGTCATGATGACGGTATCTTTTGCGAAAGGACTGCCCGCAACTTTCGCAACCATCAACCCAATCGCGTAATCGTTGTCCGCCATTTCCGTTTCAACCGTGTTTACTCCGTCCATTGCCGCGGCGAAATCGCCGAAATGATCGTGGGGCATTCGCACAAATTCCAACGCGGGCAAATTTCCGCTCGCGACGTACGCATCAAACTCGCGTTCCCATTCCTTGAACCGCCAGTAGTCAGGAAGTTTCAAATCGAATGCCGGGAAATACGGATCGGTAACATTCGCGAGCGCGGGTTTTGTCGGATATGCCTCAACTAGGCCTTTCGCGAACGGATCGCGTACCACGGTAATGTGCGCCGCCGCATCCGCTTTTGAGTCATATCGCGCCATATCCAGAAAAAATCCATAGTTCCTGATGCTCACGTGCGCGCGAATCGCAGAATCCCAAAGATATCCCGCTCCGGCATTTTCACCCGGATCGCCCGGTCCGTCAGGCGCAATTAAATCCGCCGTGCCCGGCAACAAATCCGGATCATCCGGATTTTGCGGACTCGCTTTGCGGCGCTGGGCAAGTCCGGTAATTCCAACATTCACTCCACGATTTTGTCCTTCATAGTCGTAGCTGAGCTGGTGCGATCCGTTGTATTCGACCGGTACTCCTTTTTCCAGCGAATCCGTACCGCGGGCGGCCGTGCTCCAGTTCCAGCCGTCGCCGCTCACTTCACCGCTGGCCAGTAAATTATCCAGCGTCACAAATTGCCGAGCGATCTGGTGATGGTTCGGTGAAAGCGCATCCGGCAAAATCGCCAGCTTCGGATCTCCATTCCCTTTTTCCAAATCCCCCAGCACCTGATCGTACGAGCGGTTTTCTTTCACAATGTAAATCACGTGATGAACTTTGCCGCGCATCGCGCGCATTGCGTCCGACGCTTCCGCGCTCGCCATAATCTCCGGCCAGCGATTATTTTCGGAAACCTGGCTCGTCAAACGCGCAAGGACTGCCGTGGATGGAACCGGCGCGGTCAGCAATCCGCCGCGGATGAGTTGCAAAATATATGTGTTGGTACTCTTGCAGTCATCATCGTCGCCTTTCTTTATCGAAGTACTCGCGCGGCAGTTCTTGGGATTCGGCCCCGCAACACCTTTTCCATTCGCCATGTAAAGAGTTGTTCCCGCGCGGCTCACACTCACCGCATTCGGATACCATGCGGTGGGAATCAGTCCGGCCACTTCGAAAGGCAATCCCGCCGCCGTCAATCGCACCACGGCCACGGCGTTCGCGCCGCCCAGCGTGACGTACGCCGTGCGCTCATCCGGCGCAAGCGAAACGCTATTCGGATTGCTGCCTTTATATCCGCCGAGTTTTGCAACGATCGCGCGCGGCGCCGTCACTGTCAGTTCGCCGAGCACTTGATTGCTGCTCGTATCGACGACGGCCAGCGTGTCGCTATTATCTTCCGCGACGTATAAGCGCGTCTGCGCGCGATTCAGCGTCATCTTGATTGGCTCGCCGTGCAACGCGACACGCGCTGCCACTCGTGGCGTGGGGGTAAGATTTACGACTACTACTTCTCGATCGCGCACGCTTGAAACATAAGCCCAATCACTTCCGCGAACAGTGACGTCGTAAGGAAACGATCCGCCGGCGACAGCAACTCGCGACGCGTCCGATTTCCCCGGCCGCAAATCCAGCTCCGCCGCAACTTTCCGCACGGCAAGATCCACAATGCTCACCGAATCGTTTTCATAATTCGCAATAATCAATCGCTTGCCGTCCGCGGTGATTCCAACTCCCGCCGCCATCGGCTTGATGTCTATGCCGAGGCCCACCGTGTGCCCGAGCGGAATCGGCCGGCCAGATTCCGCCCACGAATTAGTTTTTTTTGCGAAGGTGTGCACCACATCGTCCACGCCGCCGCCAACATAAAATTCGTTGCCGTTCGGATTCCAAACAATTCCGCCAAACGCGTGCAGTATGGGAAGTGCCTGAAGCTGCCGTGGCTCGCTCTTCGTAATATCGAAGATGAAAATAAATTCCATAGACGCGTTCTTTTCTTTCACGCCTTTCGCGTCGTTCACTCCGGTGTAGCCACTCGTGAGCACAAGCAGCGTGCCGCCATCAGGACTGATGGCCGTCGAAACCGCATAGCCCACTTCGTGATTCGGATATCCCGGCAGTCCCGGCTTCAACGTTTGAAAACGTGAAAGCGGCGGCGCCGTCGGGGTAATCGCTTGCCCGGTGGGAAGCAACTCAGACGCGGACGTGCTTTTTTGCGCGCGCGCGGTAATAGCCAGCAACACGAGCGCTACTACCGCCGCGGCACGCGTCACAATTCCAAATCGATTCTCACCGCGAAGCACTTTTAGTATGTTCATGAGTCGTCCACCATCGGAACGCGCGAAGTTTAGCACACGAATTCTCACGCGAAGATGAATGGATTGTTAGAGGGTCAAACGTCGAAAATTCTTCGCGTGTACTCCTAGTCGAGTACTCTCGCTCAAGCTTTTCCAGTCGTAAACGCTAGCGTGAGCAGCGTCTTCTGCTCCATCTCGTGCGCCTTCGCCGACCCCGTTGCTGGACTCGCGCTCGTCGAGCGTCTCACCGTCCGCACGGGACGCTCCTCTCCCGCAAGCCGCCGTAATTTCGGCACAATGTTTGAAAGCGCTCCCATGTTTCCCGGCTCTTCCTGTACCCAAACAATTTCACCGGTGTGGCGCGCCAGTTCGGCCGCCAGTTCCTCTTCCGGAAACGGATAAAGTTGGTCGAGAAAGATAATCGCCGTGGAATTATCCTTGCGTTGAGTACGTTCTTCGCGCAACTCGTGCCCGATTTTTCCGCTGCACACCAGTACGCGCTTCCCGTTTCCGACTTCATTTTCGGGCACCACCGGCAAGAAACGCGGATGCGTCGGCGTCAGGTCCGTAATCGGCGAACTCGCCAGCGGATTTCTCAGCATGCTCTTCGGCGTAAACACCACGAGCGGCTTTCGCCACGGACGCATCACCTGCCTGCGCAACATATGAAAATATTGTGCCGCTGAACTCGGCTGGCAAATTTGAATATTATGCTCGGCGGCGAGTTGCAGAAAACGTTCCAGTCGTGCGCTCGAATGTTCCGGCCCCTGCCCCTCAAATCCGTGCGGAAGCAACAGCACGACGCCCGAAGGCAAATCCCACTTGTCCTCGCCCGCGCTGATGAATTGATCGATGATCACCTGGGCGCCGTTTACGAAATCGCCGAACTGTGCTTCCCACAAAACCAGCGCCTCTGGAAAATCACGGCTGAAGCCATATTCAAAACCAAGCACGCCTGCTTCGCTCAACGTTGAGTTGTAAACCTCGAATCGCGCCTGATTCGGCGTCAGATTTTCCAGCCCGATATACACCGCTTCATTTTCTGTATCAATCAACGCCGCGTGACGCTGATTAAATGTTCCTCGCCGCGTGTCCTGTCCGGAAAGCCGTACCGGAGTCCCTTCGCGCAGTAACGCTCCGAAAGCCAGCAGCTCCGCAAAGCCGTAATCCACGGGACGTTTTCCTGCGGCCATTTCTGCGCGCTGTTCCAAAAGTTTTTTTATTTTCGGATGGACGTGAAATCCTTCCGGCGCGCGCGTAAGCACGCCCGAAATCTCGGCCAGCGTTTCTTTCGACACTCCAGTATCCACTTCGTAGGAGCGCTGATATCTTCCGCGCATGTACGGAGACCAGTACGCGGGAAGCTCCCTCAGCACCGGAATTTTATCCAGCTTGCCTGCGCTCTGTTGCGCTTCTTCGTATTCCGCACGCACCCGCGCAACAATCGGCGCCGCATCAACGCCAATTCGCTTCGCGTAAATCTGCCACAGCTGCGGATGTTCCTTAATTTTCCGGTACATCAGCGGCTGCGTGATGGTCGGATCGTCTACCTCGCTGTGCCCGTGACGCCGGAAACCAATAATGTCCACCACCACATCCGTTCCAAATGCGTAGCGATACTCCAGAGCCATCCGGCCCACGCGTACCACCGCGTCCGGATCCTCCGCGTTCACATGAAATATTGGAATTGGAAGCCTCTTCGCAATGTCCGAAGCAAATCGCGTGGACTGCAACTCCGCCGGCACGGTTGTAAATCCAATTAAATTATTCACAACAATCTGAATCGTCCCGCCAACCGTGTAGCCTTCCACCTCCGCCATGTTCAGCACTTCCGCCAGCATACCCTGCCCGGCAAACGCGCCATCGCCGTGCATCACGACCGGCAGTACTCGCGCGCGCGCATCTTCTTTCAATCGAGTTTGCTTCGCGCGTGTCCGGCCCATCACCACAGGATCAACCGCTTCCAGGTGGCTCGGATTCGATACCAGATGAATTCTGAGTTTGCCTTTGCCCGCAACTGCGTAATCCCCTGTTGCGCCAACGTGATATTTCACATCTCCGCCACCCAGCACGCTTCGCGGATCTACATCCTCAAATCCCGCAAAAACATCGCGCGCGGACCGATTCACAATGTGAGTCATCACATTCAGCCGTCCGCGATGGCTCATGCCCAGCACAGCTTCCTCGGCGCCCAATGGAGCGGCCGCCGAAAGAATCGCGTCCAGCAGCGGAATCAACCCCGATATACCTTCCAGCGAAAATCGTTTCGTTCCCAAATAGCGTGTCTGCAAAACCTGCTCAAATAAATCGGCTCGAACTAATCTTTCCAGAATCTGCGCGCGATCCGGTTCCACCGCTGCCGATTCCAGACGGTCGATCACCCACTGCCGCTGTTCGGGATTCGGAATGTGCATGAATTCCGCGCCGATTGTGTCGCAGTAAATCCGTCGCGCCCGCGCCGCCTCTTCGCCGTCCAAACGCAATTCCGGGCGATCCAGCGGACGCAGAAATCCCAGCGGATCCAGATTCGCCTCAAAATATCCCCAGCGCCGGAAGGCGTCGAAAACCGCGCTTGTGTTGGAAGCTTTCGAGCGGCTGGATTCGTCTTCCGTTCTCGCAGAGGTACTTTTTGTTTTCGCCATGAGTGTCGTTCTTTGGTGTGACTCTACCGCGTTCTTATTTTACCAGACGGGCACTCTTAGCGTTGCCTCGCGCTGTAGCCGTCCATTTTGGAATGACGCCACGCCCAAACGCATGGCAGTCACCTCTTTCCGCCAGACCTTGCGCGTGGAAGAATATAATTGTAGAAATGCTGCGCATCGAACAAGTTTCGTCCATCGGGCAAATCGCTCTGGCTCGCGAATTATTTCTCGAGTATGCCAAAGCTCTGAACGTTGACCTCTGTTTTCAGAATTTCGACCGCGAACTCCAAGAGCTCCCCGGAAAATATGCGCCTCCTGCGGGACGCCTGTTACTCGCCTATCATAATGACGCTACTGCAAGCGCGCGTCTCGCTGGTTGCGGCGCGCTGCGCGCCCTTTCCGCTGAATTCTGTGAGATGAAACGCCTATACGTTCGACCCGAATCGCGCGGCCACGGCATTGGACGCGCGCTCACGCAAGCTCTTATTACGGCCGCGCAACAGATTGGCTACCGCGCCATGCGATTGGATACACTTCCCCAGATGCGAGAAGCCCACAAGCTGTACCAACAATTGGGATTCATTGAAATTGCTCCGTACTGTTCCAATCCAGTCGAAGGTGTCCGCTATCTCGAATTGGATTTATCTGTACCAGGATTAAAAGATAAAATCGATTGCACGTATTTTCGCACCCGCCAATAAAAGGGGATTCCATTTATGCCAGCGCGCGCAAAAAAACGCACCGCGAAAAACAAAACGGCAAAAGCGGCTAGCACGCGCCAATACGTAATGCGCCCCGGCCGCATTGGCGATTGGCCTTTCAGCGACGGCGTGTGGTCCGGCTCAACTTTTTATCTTTCCGGTCATCTCGGCGTGGACCACGCCGCTGGCCGTCCGCCCGAAAATGTCGAGGACGAAATCCGCTTGATGCTCGATGCCTTCAAAGCCACGCTAGCCGCGGCGAGATTAACGATGCAGGATCTCGTCTACGTGCAGATTTTCTGTTCCGACGCCTCGCTCTTCGCAACTTTCAACATAATCTATCGCACGTATTTCGACAAAAACTTTCCCAGCCGCGCGTTTATCGGCTCGGGGCCACTTCTGTTCGGCGCAAGATTCGAAATTCAAGGAATCGCGACGCGAGATTGAACCGCGTCAATATCGGAAACTCGCTACACCAGCTTCTGCATTTTCTTCGCCAGCTGAAAATCCAGATTGCTCAAGCCTCCGATACTGTGCGTGGAAAGCTTCACATCCACCTTGTTCCACACATTGCTCCAGTCCGGATGATGCCCCATCGATTCCGCAATCAACGCAGCGCGCGTCATAAATCCAAACGCTTCGCTGAAATCGGCAAATTCAAAAGTATGGTGCAGGTTCCCGTTCTTAATCGTCCAGCCCGGCAACTTCTCCAATTCTTCAGCCACTTGTTTTTCCGTCAGTTTTTCAGCTTTCATTTCCCCTCCAATACGACAAGCCCCGCTAAGTTTAACTCACTCCGCGTTTGGCACTGTTACTAAGCGCACAGTTCTGCTCCCATAAGTCGGGAATTCTCTCCGCGCGCATCTCCAGGCACGGCCCCATCGAACAGGTATTGAACACGGGCTCCGAATCCTTTATGTTAACGCCGCAATCATAAGAATCGCCCGCTTGCGCCGTTTTCGCAATTCTGGCTCGCGCCGCGGTATCTTGCCCAGGAAAAAGGTGAACATACTTTGAAGAAAAAGAAAATTCGCGCCATCCAGTACGGGATCGGGCCCATCGGAGCCGCCATCGTCCGCCTGCTGCGGGAAAAAAGCGCCATCGAAGTAATCGGCGCCATCGATAAAGACCCCGCAAAAGCCGGTCGCGATCTCGGCGAAGTAGTTGGCGCGCCGGACGCGCCCTGGGGAGTCCCCGTCGTTGCCGACGCCGCAACCATGCTCGGCAAATCCGCTGACATTGTCATCCACTCAACTTCCTCATCACTACCATCAGTGATGGATCAGTTGATGGAATGTCTCGCCGCGGAATCCTGCATCGTTTCCACCTGCGAAGAGCTGTCTTATCCCTTCCGAAAATATCCAGAACTCTCAAAGCAGCTCGATGAGGAAGCGAAAACCTGGGGCGTCGCGCTTGTAGGCACGGGCGTCAATCCCGGCTTTGTAATGGATAAACTCGCGATTACGCTCTCATCAGTTTCTCAGACCATTGAACACGCCAAATGCATTCGCGTTGTGGACGCCAGTAAGCGTCGCATGCCTTTACAGAAAAAAATCGGCGCGGGCATGACGGTCGAAGAATTTCGCGCGCAGGTTGCCGCGGGCGTGATCAAGCATCACGGCCTGCCTGAATCCATCGCCATGGTTGCCGATGCGCTCGGATTCGCTGTCGACGAAATTACGGAAACCATTGATCCGGTCGTCGCCAGTGAACTTGTGAAAACGGAATTCCTTGAAGTGATGGCGGGTCAGGCCGCTGGCGTTCATCAAATCGGACGAGGCATGATTGGCGGAGTGGAAAAAATCTACATGGAATTGCAGATGTACGTCGGCGCGCGTGATCCGCATGACACAATCGAACTGTCCGGCACGCCAGGTCTGAAACTCACCATTCCCGGCGGTACCCACGGCGATCTCGCAACCGCCGCCGTTGTCGTCAACACAATTCCCAGCATTCTCGCCGCGCCCGCGGGACTGCGCACCTCGCGCGATCTCCCGATGAGTTTCTTTTCACCGGCCGCGCATCCGTAATCACAAGCGCCTCTTATGGCGTCTCCCAAAACCGCGCCACTGCCGCGTAATCCAAATCCTCCTTCGCAGCGCCCTTCACCGCGCTATAAACCTCCCGCGCAGCCGCGCAAGCAGGCAACGGCACGCCAATCTGATTCGCCAAATCCATCGCCAGCCCCAGATCTTTGTGCATCAGCCGCAGCGGAAAGCTCGGCGTGTAATCATGCTTCAAAATCATCGGCGCCTTAATATCCAGCACCGGAGCCCGCGCCATACTCGCCTGCATCACACCAATCAAATTCTCCGCGGGGATTCCCGCGCCCGCCACTAGCGCCAATGCTTCCGCCAACGCCTGCACCTCCAGCGCCAGCAACAGATTCATCGCCAGCTTAATAATTTGCCCCGCTCCGTGCGGACCCAGATGAAACCATTTCTTCCCCATCGCGGCCAGAACAGGTTCCACGCGCGAAAGTGTTGCCGCTTCGCCTCCGACCATGAAAACCAGCTCGCCTTTTTCCGCGCCCCAGGTGCCGCCGGTAACAGGCGCGTCCAATGATTCCACTCCGCGCTCCGCGCATGCCGCCGCAACGCGCCGTTCCAGCGCCGGTGACACCGTGCTCGAATCCATCAGCACGGTTCCGCGCCGCATCGCTTCCAACACGCCTTCGCCCCACAACACAGATTCCAGCGCCGGCGGATCGCTCACAATCGTGATCAGCACATCCGCCGCGGCTGCTGCTTCCCGCGCGCTCGACGCCACCTTCGCGCCCGCCGCTGCCAGCTCGTCACTTTTCCCCAGCGTGCGATTCCACAGCACCACTGGAAATCCAGCCTTCAAAAGATTTGCCGCCATGGGCCGCCCCATCAGTCCCAGCCCAATAAATCCAATAACCGGTTTCACAATTTCCCCCTTGTGATGAACATGAAAAGTCTCAGAACTTCGTCGGAAGAAATATAGCGCGGCTTTCAACAGGATGCGAGGCCGTTACAAATTGAAGCAGGGTAGTCCGAAATCGAGTGGGATCGTACGAGAGGAATCGCGGTGCGTCACTTTTCGCTGAGGATTCTCACGCTTCGCGGATCTGTTCGCGCAAAGCGCCAAATCCAGAATACTTTACCGTCTTCGCTTTCTCCGAAGTTTCGACAGGCAAATCCGGCGCAGGCGCAAAACTCTCTGCCAAACTCAAAATGCAGGCATAGGGAATTTCCCAGCGGAACGCTTTCATCTGTCCTCGCTGCACGAGCTTTTCTTCCAGGAAAATTGACCGGCCTGAATCAGCAGCCAGGGAACCTGTGGCGGACAAAATCACATCGCCGGCTCGATACTGAACCTCAACCCGTTGTCCGAGCAGCGCGTGATAACGTGACATTGAAACAAGTCTGCGCGGAGCACTAAATTGGAGCAATAGTACACAAGTACACTACGGTGATAGTACGGTAGTCCCGGCACTCCAGCGGACACAAAACTAGCTCAGTGGCTTTCGATCTGATGGACCGCGCCGTGCGCGTGCGTGGCGGCGGGCGTTGTGATCGCAGTAGCAAGATCTGGTTCCACGGGCCGCCGCACCAAATCAGCCGTCGCCATTAAGTAAATCGCATAAACAACGCTATACGCCAGGAACGAATACACCGCCGGCAGCACCCACGCAGGTTCCCCTGTCATCGTCTTCTGCGCCCAGCCGTAAACCAGCCAGCCAACTCCCAATCCAATAAACGCGCCAATCACCCGGCTCGGCAGCGCAACCGTCAACAACGCCTGGCAGTGTGGACACTCAATCCTATCCGTGTGCGCCACCACTTCCCTCGCAGGAACTTTCTTCATGCATTGCGGACACTCGCGCATTGCCACAGCTTCACCTCCGCGATCTCGTCCTCGAAGATAGCGCAACCGGCCGTGCTTGGAAAGCGGCGGAGCTTTCAAGGTGTGGGACGTCCAGTGACCGCTCGCTGTAATCGCGATGGACGACCGCTTTTGACTGGTATGCTAGAATGTAAATTCGCGAAACTTCCCGGTCCAAATCTAAGGTGAGCGCATGAAATTCGGCGTTGTCGTTTTTCCCGGCTCCAATTGTGATGATGACGCGTTGCACGTCGCCCATCACGTCCTCGGCCAGCAGGCTGAATTTATCTGGCATCAGTCCGCCGAGCTCGCTGGCGCGGACGCCATAATTCTTCCCGGCGGATTCGCTTTCGGTGATTACCTTCGGACCGGTGCCATCGCGCGTTTTTCTCCGGTCATGCGCAGCGTCGAAAAATTCGCGCGCGCCGGCGGCATCGTCCTCGGTATTTGCAATGGATTCCAGATTCTCCTCGAAGCCGGACTCCTCCCCGGCGCGATGCTTCGCAACGCGGGCCTTCGTTTCCGCTGCTTGCCTGTTCACATCCGCGTGGAAACAACCGACACGCCTTTCACCTGCGCCGCGCGTCGTGGCGAAGTGCTCAAAGTTCCCATCGCCCACAACGAAGGAAATTATTTCTGCGATCCCGCGACTCTCGACGCCCTCGAACGCAACAATCAAATCGTTTTTCGCTACACCACACCCGACGGCAGCGAGGACGCCGCCGCAAATCCAAATGGCTCGCTCGCAAATATCGCGGGCATCTGCAATCGCGAACGCAACGTAATGGGCATGATGCCGCACCCCGAGCGCGCCTCGGAAATCTCATTAGGCTCCGCCGACGGCCTGATAGTTTTTCGTTCGCTGCTGCAATGGTTCACGCAACACGAATCAAGTGGCACAAACTCACAAGCCGCTCCCGCCGTTGCGTTGCGCGTCTGACGCTCTAGAATTCGGAGAGGTACTGGAAGGTCGTAGAAAACCAATGTTTAGCAGAGTTCGACTGTCGGCCGTCGCCGTGCTGATCATCTTTGGCCTGGCAATCGTTGCGCCAAATCGTACTCGGTCGCAGACACAAAATACATCCGCCGCTATACCCACGTTCGAGTACGACGTCGCTTCGATCAGAGCAGATAAGTCTGACCGCAGCAGGTTCAGTTTAATCGACACTCCCGACGGACTCAGTGGAATCAACGTGAGCTTGCAAGCGCTCATTCAACGTGCGTACGGAATTCAAAACTATCAACTCCTCGGAGCCCCGGATTCACTCAACTCTGAACGGTACGCAATTGACACGAAAATGGACGCCACTACAGCCGAGGCTGTGCAGAAACTCAGCCCCGACGATCGCAATCTGGCACGGGAGCAAATGCTTCGGGCTCTTTTGGCTGACCGCTTCAAACTAACGATCCACCGCGAATCCAAAGAGCTTTCGGTCTATTTCCTGATCATCGCGAAAAATGGCCCCAAACTTCACCAGTCAAAACCGGGCGACCAATACTCCAACGGATTCAAAGATCGTGACGGCGTCCCTTTTGGTGCGGGCAGGATGAGCACGACTTCAAATGGAGTATCGGCAACCATGACTGCCCAAGCGATTCCCATGACGGGCTTGGCGGCGAATCTGGCGGGGCGTCTCGGTCGCCCCGTTCTAGATAAGACCGCACTTACGGGCAATTATGATTTCAAGCTGCAGTTCGCGCCGGATCAACTTCAGGCAACCCCAGCCTCGGTTTTGACGGATCGTGATGATCCTTCGCTTCTCACAGCCATTCAGCAACAGCTCGGCTTGAAATTGGAATCAGGAAAAGGCCCCGTTGAAGTAATCGTGATCGACCACGTAGAAAGGCCTTCGAGAAATTAGCACCGGGCGCAGATTGATATAAGAGGTCTCAGACTTGCAAAAACTTCGCGACATATTTGAAAGCCGTAGAAATCTATGCCTGAGTGCGGTTGGATTCGTAGCAGTCGCCGCGCCACTCGTATTTGGCCTGGCAATCGCCATGCCAAGCGATGCTCATGCTCAGCTGCAGACGCAAACCCAAAACACAACCGCGACTGCGCTACCTAAGTTCGAATACGAAGTCGCTTCCATCAAACTAGATCAGTCTGACCACACAAGCGCTATGACCAATAATCCGCCCGATGGCTTCACTGCCACGAATGCCACGCTGAAGGGACTCATTCAAAACGCGTACGGAGTTCTGAACTATCAGATCTCTGGGGGACCAGATTGGCTCAGCTCTGAACGATACGTTATCGACGCGAAAATGGACGCCGCTACAGCCGACGCCCTGCAGAAGCTCAGCCGCGAAGATCGCGTTCTCGCGCGCCAGCAAATGCTTCAGGCGCTTTTGGCTGACCGCCTGAAACTAACGATTCACCGCGAAACAAGAGAACTTCCAGTTTATTTTCTGGTCGTCGCCAAAAACGGCCACAAAGTTCAGCAATCAAAACCCGGCGACACATATTCCAGCGGAATCAAAGGCCGCGGAGGCGCCCCAGGGGGACCGGGCATGCTGACTTCGAGTTCAACCCGGTTATCTTCAACCATGACAGCTCAAGGAATGCCAATCTCAAGCTTGACGCCGTTCTTGGCGGGGCCGCTCGGTCGCCCCGTCTTGGATAAAACCGGACTCACGGGAAATTTTGATTTTACATTGAAGTTCGCGGTAGATCGGGCCCAAGCGGCTCCCGGCGATTCGCCGAACGGCCTGCCTCCGTCCCCTTCGGCAGATTCCGATATACCTTTTCTGTTTGAGGCCATCCAGCAGCAACTCGGCTTGAAATTGGAATCAGGAAAAGGCCCCGTCGAAGTTATCGTGATCGACCACATCGAAAGACCTTCAGGAAATTGAAAGCGAACATAACTTAATGATCGAAACCGAGATTAAGGTAACTCCCGCGATCGCTGCCGAACATGGCCTTTCCGCCGAAGAATACGCGCGCGTTCAGAAAATCCTCGGCCGAGATCCAAATATCACCGAACTCGGCATCTTCAGCGTCATGTGGAGCGAGCACTGCTCCTACAAATCCAGCCGCGTGCATCTCCGCCGCCTGCCAACAAAAGGCCCGCAAGTAATTCAGGGTCCCGGCGAAAATGCGGGCGTCGTGGATATCGGCGACGGCCTTTGCGCTGCCTTCAAAATCGAATCGCACAACCATCCCAGTTACGTTGAACCGCTTCAAGGCGCCGCCACAGGAGTAGGCGGAATTCTGCGCGACGTTTTCACCATGGGCGCCCGTCCCATCGCCGTGCTGGACTCTCTCCGCTTCGGCCCCATTACAAAAAATAGCACGCACGACTCCGCCGAAGCCGATGCCGATGCCGCAAAAAATCGCCGCATCCTCAATGGAGTAGTCGGCGGCATCGCCTTCTACGGAAACTGTTTCGGCGTTCCGACCGTCGGCGGCGACGTGGCCTTCGCCTCCTGCTATTCCGGCAATCCTCTCGTGAACGCGCTCGCGCTCGGCATCGCCCGCCGCGAAGATTTATTCTTCGCGCGTGCCAGCGGCACAGGAAATCCGGTCCTTTATGTAGGCGCGAAAACTGGACGCGACGGCATCCACGGTGCATCCCTTCTGGCCAGCGCCGAATTCACCGAAGAATCTCAGCAAAAACGCCCCAACGTTCAGGTCGGCGATCCTTTCCTCGAAAAACTGCTTCTCGAAGCGTGTCTCGAAGCGATGCGCACCGGAGCCATCGTCGCAATTCAGGATATGGGCGCCGCAGGACTTACCAGCTCCACTTGCGAAATGGCTTCGCGCGGCGGAGTCGGCATCGAACTCGATCTTGACCGCGTGCCCCAGCGCGAAACCGGCATGACTCCCTACGAAATGCTCCTCAGCGAATCGCAGGAACGCATGCTGCTCGTTGCCACTCGTGGACGCGAGCACGAAGTCCTCGAAGTGTTCGCCAAGTGGGGACTCGACGCCGTCGAAGTCGGCCGCGTTACCGACGATGGCCTGATGCGCGTTGTCTGGAGGAAAAATGTCGCCGCGAATATTCCCGCGAAAGCGCTCGCCGACGAAGCGCCCGTGTATCAACGCCCCGTCGCCGCGCCAGCAACCCCGCGCGGCACGGGACATCTGGTGGAATTTTCGCCAACCGGCACAAATTTAACCGATAATTTTTTAAAGCTTCTCGCGTGGCCCGCCATCGCATCCAAGCGCTGGATTTTCGAGCAGTACGATCACATGGTGCGCACAAATACTCTCGCGGGTCCCGGCGCGGGTGACGCCGCCGTCCTTCGCGTCAAAGGAACCCAACGCGCCCTCGCTCTCACCGTAGACGGAAATGGCCGCACCTGCTGGCTAGCTCCGCGCGAAGGCGCGAAAGCCGCCGTCGCCGAAGCCGCGCGCAACATCGCGTGTTCCGGCGCGCGTCCTCTAGCCGCCACCAATTGCTTAAATTTCGGTAATCCGGAAAAGCCCGAAGTCATGTGGGAATTCAGCGAGTGCATTGACGGCATCGCCGAAGCCTGCACCGCGCTGAAAATTCCTATAACCGGCGGCAATGTCAGCTTTTATAATGACACCCTCGGCCAATCCATTTATCCCACTCCAATTCTCGGGGTCCTCGGTCTTCTCGAAGATGCGTCTCAAGCCATCGGCATGGCCTTTCGTGAAGAAGGCGACGTCATCGTCCTGCTCGATGGCCACTGTAATGACGAACCGCACGGCGCCGAAGCTCCGCCACTAGCAGGCGCCCGGCGCGAATTCTCGTCCTCCGAATACGCCTTCGCTCTTCACAATATTGCCGCCGGAGCCCCGCCTTCTGTGGACCTCGCCGCCGAAAAACTTCTCATCGAATTTCTTGTCGCGTGCGCTGCGGAAAATCTTTTGCGCTCAGCGCATGACGTCAGTGATGGCGGCCTCGCCGTCACTCTTGCGGAAAGTTGCTTCGCATCCAACGGATTTTCCGCCGAAATTTCTTTGAACACCAAAGAACCGCCCGAAGTAGCTCTCTTCGGCGAACGCGGCGCGCGCGCCATCGTCAGCGTTAGTCCCGAAAAGCTTGCCCGCTTCCGTGACGTTGCGAGAGAATACGAGCTGGGGATTCACGACATTGGGCGCGTAACGCGCGGCGATTTCCGCATCAAACTAAATGGCCGCGACGACATCGCCGCCCCGTGCAGTAAATTACGCGATGCCTGGACGGGCTCGCTGCCCGCTCTGATGGCTGGTTGAGCAGTCGGCAGCATCTAATGTGGTAGGGAGTAACATCCGTAACTCCGCGGGCTAACTTGTTTGGATGTGAAGCTGCCGATTCGAGTCGCGTCTACAAAAGAGAGAGTCGCACATGCAGAAAGTTCGCGTCGTATTTGGATCTCACAGAAAATGGATGCTCCGAGCGGCCGTGTTAACGGCCGCCGCGGTATCCATCGTATTCGGCATGTCCGTCGCGACGCCAAGCAAAGCTCATGCGCAAACTCAAGACACAGCGGCAATTAAGTTTGAGTTTGACGTCGCTACCATCAAACTAAACAAGTCCGGCGAGATTGGACGGAGTTTAATCCCGGTTGCGGCAATTCCCATGAGCGGCATGTTCCGCGCAACAAACATGCCGCTGATTGATTTAATTCGTGAGGCCTACGAGCTCGGGCCCGGAATGGGTGCTGATGACGGTCGAATCTCAGGAGCACCGAGCTGGCTTGGCTCCGAACGATTCGACATTCAAGCGAAAATGGATAGCTCGGTACTCGAAGCATTGAACAAGCTTGGCCCGGATCAGCGCAAGCTTCAGGCCCAGCATATGCTTCAGGCGCTCTTCGCGGACCGCTTCAAGCTGACCGTCCATTTCGAAAACAAGGAACTTCCCATTTATTCGCTGGTCATCGCAAAGAATGGTCCCAAATTTCAGGAATCGAAACCCGTCGACGCTGCCGCCAGTGGACCACAGTACCAATATGGCCGCGGCGGAAGGGGCGGAAGGGGCGGCGTGCAGATGTTTGGACGGGGTGGGCCGATCAAAGCCCAGGGGATTCTTATCGCCGACTTCGTGCCGCTGTTGTCGACGATCTTGGGCCGCACCGTCGTGGATAAAACCGGGCTCACGGGAAAATATGATTTCACACTACAGTGGATGCCCGACGAAACGCAGGCTTCAACATTTCCGGCAGGCGTCGGCCAGCCGCCTGATCCCTCCGGGCCTTCTATCTTCGCCGCAATTCAGGAGCAGCTCGGTTTGAAACTGGAATCGGGAAAAGGCCCCGTTGCAGTGATCGTGATTGATCACGTCGAAAGGTCTTCGGAAAATTAGCGGGCGGAAACAAAATGATTTCGGGGCGAAACAATAGTTAGCTGTCCGTGCACGGCATCGCTCTTCGAGTACAATGAACATCGCGGAAAAATACGGTCGCTGGTTTGTCGTGGTATTGTGGACTCTGGCGGGTACGTTTTGCATTTACAATATTTGGTACGGCTTTTTCGTCGCGCGTGCCGACAGGGCGGCAGTCGTATTCAGTTCCGTTGACGCCATCTACACGCTGGCGGGAATCGCATTTTTTACCGGAGCCTTCGGCGTCGGCCGCCGCCTCCGCTGGGCCAGAACTTTTTCGTTCGGATTGTGGGCGCTGTTTGGCTACTGGAATTTCGGCGCGATTGGTCTTTACGGGGATATGCGGTGGTTTCCGCTCACCGCGCTGGCGCTTTTATTTTTGGCGCTGCTTTGGCTAATGTCTTCCGCGGCGATGGAATCATCCCGCGAGGCGATTCGACACTCTTGAAACAGCAATTCCAACTCGACGACGACCACTTCCACGATCACTGTGGAGTCTTCGGCGTTTTCGCGCATTCCGAAGCCGCGAAACTTTGTTATCTCGGACTTTACGCGCTGCAACATCGTGGACAGGAAGCCGCCGGAATTTGCTCGTCCGATGGCGCCGACCTTCGCGTCGCCAAAGGCATGGGCCTCGTCCAAGACATTTTCGATCCCAAGCGTCTCGCAACTCTTCCCGGCGATTCCGCCATCGGCCACACGCGTTATTCCACCGCCGGCGATACCACGCTCACCAATGCGCAACCGATCGTAATTGATTGCAGCAAGGGCAAGATTGCCATCGGACATAATGGAAATCTCACGAATGCCGCCGAATGGCGCCGCAAACTCGAGCATCGCGGCTCCATATTTCAAACCACCAGCGATACCGAAGTAATCGTTCACCTCATCGCGCGTAGCTCCGCCAGGAATTTATCTTCCGCAATTGCCGACGCGCTCAATCAGGTTGAAGGCGCCTACTCGCTTGTGATCCTCACTCGCGACGAGCTTTACGCCATTCGCGATCCCCGCGGCTTCCGCCCGCTCTGCCTCGGCCGCCTCGGCGATTCCTATATGGTCGCGTCTGAAACCTGCGCCTTTGATTTGCTCGACGCCACCTACATCCGCGAAGTCGAACCCGGAGAAATGCTGCGCATCTCGCGCGCTGGCCTGGAATCTTTCCGCTTCGCTCCGCCAAAGCAGCATCAGTACTGCATTTTCGAGCATGTTTATTTCGCGCGGCCCGATAGTTTGGTTTTCAATCGCAGCGTGCATCACAGCCGCGAAAATCTCGGCAAGCTTCTCGCGCGCCAGTATCCCGTACCGGCTGATGTTGTCGTTCCCGTGCCCGATTCCGGCGTGCCTGCGGCAATCGGCTATTCTCTGGAATCCGGCGTGCCATTCCGCATGGGCCTGATTCGCAATCACTACATCGGCCGAACATTTATTCAACCCGTGCAAGCTATCCGGGATTTCGGCGTGAAATTAAAATTAAATCCCGTTCGTGGACTTCTCGAAGGGAAGCGCGTCGTTCTAGTGGACGACAGCATCGTTCGCGGAACCACCAGCCGCAAAATTGTTCGTCTGGTTCGCGAAGCCGGCGCAAAAGAAGTTCATGTGCGCATCAGCTCGCCGCCCACGATTTCTCCGTGTTACTACGGTATTGACACGCCCACACACGAAGAACTAATCGCCAGCGCCGATTCCAAGTTTCGTCCGCGCCTTTCGGAAGCCGACGCAATTTCTTTACCCAGCTCATCATCAAATACGAGCGAAGCTGATCCTTCACCGCAGACCGTCGAAGAAATTCGCCGCTTTCTCGAAGCCGATTCGCTCGGATATCTTTCCATCGAAAATCTTCGCAACGCCGTTTCCGATACCGAGCGTCGCTTCTGTACCTCCTGTTTCACCGGCGTTTATCCCACTCCGCCTGTCCAACTTGAGGTTCAGCACAACGCGCAGCACAATAGCCAGCACAATGCTCAGAGCAGTTCAGAAAACGCCCAGGAACCTCAGCCCACGGTGACGCGTGAATCTTAAAGTCGATCAAACAATCGAGGAAACTACGGAAGAACCTACTCAACAACCGCTCGGCCAGCGCGCCAAGCATGAAGCCATCGCCTGGCTGTGGATTATCCTCGCCTTCCTTTTTATTTATTCCTGCGTCGGACAGGCCCGCGTAATTCCTTCAGAGTCCATGGAAAATACTTTGCTCGTCGGCGATCACCTCATCATGAGCCGCATCGGCTATGACATTGGTCTGCCCTTCACACCCTGGCATGTTCCGCTGTGGCGTAATCCGAAACGCCAGCAAATCGTAATTATTCGCGTCCCTCAACTTGAAGGCGCTCCGGATCTAATCAAACGCGTAATCGGCATTCCCGGCGACACCGTTGCAATTCACGATGGTCACGTTTGGATTAATGGCGCACAGCTCGACGAACCATATTTGAAAGAGCCCGAACGCTCCATCGAGCCGGATGGCACCTGGACAGTACCGCCCGGAAATTATTTTGTGATGGGCGATAATCGCAGCGATTCCTACGACAGCCGCTTTTGGGGATTCGCGCCGCGCAACACGCTAATCGGCGTGCCCGTAATGATTTATCTTTCCGTGGACGCTGCTAAAGATGAAGGCGAAGCGCGCACGCAAGCCTGGGAACCGGGCCATTTGACCGAGCGCTTCGAGGCCTACGCTTCCTGTATCATTCATCCCAGCCGCGTTCGCTGGAAGCGCCTCTTTCACTTTTTCTAAACGCGCGTTTTTCTCGCGGGAACAATGTCGCACTCGCCGCGACCGTATTTTTTGTAACATCGTCATCGCGTTTGCGATGAATTCGTAGGGGCGCTGCTTGCTGCGCCCTCCTTGAAACGGAAACGCGCAAACTTTAAGAACATCTGCAAATCGAGGCTCACGTAATGCGCTACGCCGAAGCAGGCGTTAACATCGCCCTCGCCGATCAAGCCAAGCAGAAAATTGCCCGCCTCGCTGCGCGCACCTTCACTCGTGGAGTCGTCGGCGGCATCGGCGCGTTCGGCGCATTATTTGCTCTCGATTTGAAAAAGTGGCGTGAACCCCTACTGGTTTCCAGCGCCGATGGCGTCGGCACAAAATTAAAAATCGCTTTCGCCATGGGAGTTCATTCCACTGTCGGCGGCGATCTCGTCAATCATTGCATCAATGACATTCTTACCCTCGGCGCCGAGCCGCTTTTTTTCCTCGACTATCTCGCGCTAGGAAAAATGGATCCTGCTGTCGTCGAAAAAGTTTTGGAAGGCATCAGCCGCGCGTGCCACGCCACAGGCTGCGCATTAGTTGGCGGCGAAACCGCCCAGATGCCGGACTTTTACAAAGCTGGTGAATACGATCTCGCCGGATTCATCGTTGGTGCGGTCGAGCGCAACGAGCTACTCGGCCCGCAACGCGTAAAAGCGGGCGACGCCCTCATCGCGCTTCCTTCCACAGGCCTTCACACCAATGGCTATTCGCTCGCTCGAAAATTAATTTTCGATCAGGAAGGACTGAAGCCGGAAACTTACGTCCCAAAGGTTGCCAATAAAATCGGCGCCGAACTGTTGCGCCCGCATCAATGCTATTTGGCCACCGTAAAAAACGGCGTAGCTCACGGTTGGATTTCTGCGATGGCCCACATCACCGGTGGCGGCATTCCAGGAAATTTGCCGCGCGTTTTTTCCCGCTCCGTGCGCGCCAAAATCGAACTCGGCTCCTGGCCCGTTCCGCCCATCTTCAGCTACCTCGCGTCGCTCGGCAAACTCGACCGCGAAGAACTTCTCGCCACATTCAATATGGGCGTTGGTATGATCCTCATCGTGCCGCAAAAACATTTGCGCGAATTTGAAACTGACCTGAAGCGCCGCCGCGAAAAATTTTATCGCATCGGAGAAATCGTCGTAGGTAACGGCGCCCGCATCACTTATTCCGGCCAGTTGGCGCTCTAGCATCGCGCTTAAATTACCGCGCTACGTCCGCCGCAGCGCACGCCATTCCGAGCGTAGCGAGGAATCTCGATCTTGGCTCGATCCGCATTGACACGCCTCACCTACTGATCCGGATGATCAATATCCTCGATCACTTTCCATTTTCCGTCCGCCTGTTTTTTCCACACCACCACATACTTGCCCTTCGTCGTAACCGGCTTCCCGCTCGAATCATTCTTCGTCAACGTGTAAGCGCCCGTGTCGTACGCCAGATCTCCGGAACGCGCCACTTCCACCTTGGACGTTGCCCAACGCAAATTCACTCCCGGCATCGCAAGCACGTTCGTCCAAACTTTTCGGATCGCATCCTTGCCCGCCGCCAGCGGAGCTCCCGGCGGATTATACGTAGCGTCGTCCGCATAAAAAGAAACCGCCTGGTCCAAATCTCTGGTGCTAGCGGCGTTGCTCCACGCCTGCGAAGCCGCGCGAATCGCCGCCTCATCCGCCACTCGCGTGTCCGTCGTTTGCTGATCTGCTGGCGTCCTCAAATGTTCCTCCTCGCACCCGGCACCAACTACGCCCAGCGCTATCGCGCACACCATCACGAAAACCGGCCATCGTATTGTCATGGAATCCCTCCGATTGCCGCAAAGAATGCCGCCATGCACGCAATCCTGTCAAGGTGCGCCGAAGTTTTATTTGCGCTCTATCCCGTCGGATGCACCGTCTTCAACGCGTAATTCCGCCCCGCCCCCGCAACCGTAACTCCGATATGAATGTAAGACGTCCACCGCTCTAGTTTGTGGTGTCCCGTAGCATGAAAAATATACGACAGCCCCACCGAAGCCGCCGCCGCCGTCGCCTCAATCGCCGCAAATTCCGCGTGATCATCCACAATGGCGTTGGTCAGCAGCGCTTCATTAATTCCTCGGCGGCGAATATTCAGTGTCGAGGCATAATCCAGTCCCCGCGCCGCGCCAACTCCCGCAAATAGCAAAATGTTTTGTTTGTCCCAAAATCTGTGCGCTGTGGGTGCGGGTTTCGTCATTGGCGTAGTTTGCTCGGCCGGATTTCCAGCTTGCGGCGGCGTCGGTGATCCAGATTGCGTTCCGCTTTGCGCTCCTGATTTCGCATCCTGTATCAGTCGAATTGACGTAAAGCTCCGCACATCCGGCGATTCTCCGCATGAAATCCCTGCCTGTTCTTGTCCATACACCGCGCCCGCCATCAAAAACAGCAGCAGCACCGCGAATCGCCCAACAATTCCCGTAGACTTTTCCATTCGCACAAACCCCTCCAAGCATCTCTCCTTACCATAAGTCACAGCGCCCGCGTCGGCAACTCACGCAGGCATGTGCCTGTCGCCACGCCCGTCAGTTACTCTCTATCACTTTATTGTATTAATATATTTATTTGGTAATTTGCCTCAGCGCTCGCCCGGAACCAGCGGTACCCTCCGTCGAGCCAGTCCCGCGTGCGCAGACCACTCTCCGCTCGCGGGCCGTTCAATCCCGCCCCCACAAATCGGCCTCCATACGCCGGTTCTCTAAATCAAAGTATTTTGAGAAATAGAAAAGGGCGCGCAGCGACATCCGCCACGCGCCCCAAAATCTATCTTCACCAATTCCTACTTCGCCGTCACGGGCATCACCTTCGTCGAAGTCGACTCCATACCCGTCGTCCACGTATTTCCATCCGTCGACACATCCATCTTGAACGTGTACTCCGTCTTCGACACTTCCTTTATCGTCACGCGCAGCTTCATCGGCATTCCGTCCATATCATCCGCGGTCCATGACCACGTGTCGCCGTTTACCGTGCCCTTGGCCGAGTCCTCTTCTCCCATGCTATCGAACGCGTGGTACGAGTACATCTTCTTGGTCAGATCCCATCCCATCACAGACATTTCTTTGTTCGGTCCCATTGACGTGATGCCGTCCGAATGCCCGACAACGAAAAATCCACCGGGCAGCCATTCATATTTGGTGGTAGTCGTCACTTTCCCCTCTGGCCCCTGCATCGCTCCCATGTGAGCCGTGCCCACTTCCTTCCACGTTCCAATAAAATATCCGAGCCTCTTTACTTCGGGCCCCGGCGTGGGCGCCGCTTGCGGAGCCTGCGCCCGCATCGAAACTCCCACCAACAAAACACAAATCGCAATCACTCCAATGATTCGTTTCACGTGAGTTCTCCTTCGCGATTGAACCCGAGGCGGCGCTCCAACAAACGCCTGCTCCAGAAATCCCGCACCGGGTAGTTGCCAGAAATGATACATCCATCCGCCCCATCTTCCACTCCAAATCATTACAACTCGCGTTTGTTTCTCCGCTCTCTCTGCTTCTCAGTGTTGAGAGATTTGGAACTCTCCGCAATTCGCCCGCCTTCCGACTCTCTCCCTGCCTCCCTGCTTCCATGCCTCCTTGCATCCTCCTCTCTCGATTCTCCTACCCGATCCTCTAAATCCATCCTTCTGCCCCATAAACCCTCCAGTAAACTCCCATTCTCATTTCAGCATCGCACTGGTAGCATCAAACCGCGCCCCGGCGAAGGCGCTTCGCAGGTATTCCGTTTGAGCGAGGAAACATCATGCCCGCCAAGCATGTCCTTATCGCCACGTACGTCTTTCTGCTCGGCGCGACATCGGTGTTCGCGCAGTCCGTGCCACCGCCGCCCGCGCTACCAACGCCATCGCCGCAGTCCGCCGTTCACGTGACCACCAGAATCGTCCAGGTCAGCGTAACCGTCCACGACGACCGCGGCCGCCCAATCACAGGCCTCACAAAAGACGATTTCGTTTTGCTCGATCAAGGCCAGCGCCAGCAAATCACCTCCATTACCGAACAAGCGAACCGCCTCACCACCACAGCCGCCACTTCCGCCCCAAATCTTTTCACAAACCGATTCGAGCAAGGCGCCGCGCAACCGCTCCTCTCCGTGATCGTCATCGACGCCTACAACGCCCGATTTTGGGATCAATTCCCGAAGAGCTGCGGGGGCAAATGCCCGCCGCTATGCGTTGTCGGGTACATGTTCCAGCAGGTCGAAAAGTTCATTAGCAAAATGCAGCCACAAGATCGCGTAGCGTTGTACGTGCTTGGCGCCGACGATCTCTATCTGTTGCAGGACTTCACCAGTGATCCGACCGCTCTCCAGCGCGCGCTCGTTCGTGGAAAGGAACACGTGCCGGTCACATTTCCTCCCTCTCAAATAGAGCCGCGTGAGATGGACGCACACACCATGGATGCAATGCGCGTAATTTCTGATCGCCTCGCAAAGCTGCCCGGCCGAAAAAGTTTAATTTGGCTTTCCACTGGATTTCCGCCTGACGCCGGCCTCGGCAAGACGGCCCTCAACTCGGTCGAAAAAATGGACAAGACCGCAAAAACGCTGGGCGATGCCGATTTCCCGCTCTTTGCGATTGATGTGACGGGTCTCACAGCTGGAGGTGGAGTTAGTGGTGGGGGCAGTGGCGGCGGGGGCGGCAGAGGAGCGTCCTCTGGTGTCGGCGGACCAACGCCCTCTTCATTTGGCACAATGGGTCATGACTGTACGATCGTGGGTCGCCTGCCGCAGTTAAGCGATTTCGACTACAGCAAAGATCTCGCCGAACAATCCGGCGGCCGCGCCTATTACAACACCAATGATTTCGCCGGCGCTATCCGGAAAGTAATCGACGAGTCCGCCTCCACCTACATTCTCGGCTACTATCCCGACCACAATAAATGGAACGGCGAATTCCGCGAAATCAAAGTGAAAGTAAATCGCCCCGGACTGGAAGTCCGCGCCCGCAAAGGCTATTACGCCGTAGCAGACACTACTTCTGTTCAAGAAAGGGATGCCCAGAAGTTGGTCAACGCAGTCCGCAGCCCGCTAGAATCTACAGATCTCGGTTTCGACGTCCAAGCCGACGGCTTCGACGTAGCCGGTGTCCGCCAACTAAAAGTAAAAATCTCACTCGACGCAAATCAGTTGCGCTTCCAGCAGCAAAACGGCCGTAGCACCGATGCCCTAACCGAAACCTGGGCAGAATTTAACAACGTAGGCCAACAAGTCGGCCAAATTTCAAAAACAATCGACCTAAGCCGCTCCGAGAATGACTACCAGCAACTCCTTCAAAACGGCTTCACCTTTTCAAAAACACTCATCCTCGCAAAAGATGCCACGGAAGTCCGCCTAATCCTAAGCGACACGGGAAACGGATCCATCGGCTCCGTAATCGTCCCCCTAGCCCGCCTCTTCGCGCCCCCGCCAACCACAACGGCCCCGCCGCACATGAAACAGTAGACTCCGCCGGGTGCCCCGTCCTCGCGGTCCGAGGAGGGGGATTTTAAGCTTATTTTTCCGTCAAACAATCGCCGCTGGTGCAAGCCGCAAGTACCGATAACGACTTGCATCTCGCTTTCAATAAGTGTATAGTGTACATGTACATGATACACATGGCTGATAAAAACCATATTCACATCGATACCGAAAGCGCCGCGCCGGCATACCGGCAGATTGTGGATCAGCTTCGTGTGTTGATCGTAGACGCACGTTTACCGCCGGGCGGACCGTTGCCCCCTGTCAGGGCGCTGGCGCTTGAGTTAGGCGTTCACTTCAATACCGTCGCCGAAGCGTATCGCACGCTTGCTCAGGAAGGCTTGCTCGAGATCAGTCATGGGCGGCGCGCGCGGGTAGTTGACAGATCCGCGGCGCATTCCTCCACACAGACGCGAAAATCGACCGCATCCTTCCGGAAAAAGCTGCGTGAGGTGATCGCGGAGTTCCAGGCCAAAGGTTTCTCGACGCGGCAGATTGCACGCGAACTTCGAGGAGTATCCGAGGGTATCTAGGGGTGCCTTCCTCCGCAGTCATTCACGATATCTGGATGAGCGCACTATCCCTGTGCGCCGCGGCGTGGGGATGGATAGCACTGACTCGATGGGGGAATTCCGAATCCACATTCTTTAGTGTCCGCGTCGGCAACAAATTTGAAGACAGCGCCGAAGCGCAAAACGTTGACTCGCGCTACATCCACGAAATTATCATCCTGACCGGCGCCTTGATCCTACTCAATACTTTTCTCCTGTTGTTCTTCCGGCAGCTATTGCCACCAATCCATCCCTACGATTTCTGGCCGCTCGAGTTGCTGCAAGCGTTCGGAGTTCGCATCGCATATTGGAGGGCCCGCAACCACGCGTTGCCATTTGCCGCGTCCGCGAACTCAGTGCGAATCGCAGACTTAGCGTCTCTCACCACTCCTTCACTCTTATGGAACCTGCTTTACTGGCCCGGCGTTTGTCTACCGCTTGTAGCGGTCGCCATCCTGGCATTTTATTTGCGATCTCACTGGGCAACCCTCGCGTTTCCATACGCAATCACTTTTCCAGTCACAGAAAATTCGCCACGAATCTCATGGTCTCTCAATGTTTTCTTGCGTGTGTACTGGCTGCTAATCCTGGCGGCGCTTCTGGATATTCCAGGCCTACTACTTGCGTACGCCTTCAGCTTTCACTCCCGTATTAACGAGTGGGGCGACGATGACGAGCAGCGCTGGAGTTATCGCAAACTTCTGATGTCCGCAACGGCGGCGGCAACCTGGATCTGTACCGCGTTAGTAGTCGTTCTCCAATTACAAACTCCGTTGGCGCCAAAGCAATTGGATACGAGCCTTAACCAAACGTAGATAATCACCGCCGCAATTCTGGTCGTGCTAATGCCGATCGCCGCTGTATGGGTGCTGCTTCTGCTGTACTACAATCGGCCGACTGGCACGGTGAATCGCGCGCAAGATGATTGCTGGAAGTTTGGCTTATACTATTTCAATCCGCGTGACGCAGCCTGGATTGTGCCCGCCCGGCTTGGCGCCGGAGCTACGCTGAATTTTGCACGACCGCTCGCGTGGATCCTCATTCTAATTTCAGCCAGCGGTCTGGGCTTGCGTTGTTATGTACGCTCCTCGGCGCCAATCGATAATCCGGATCATTTCGTAGAGTCACAATTCGCGATAGCAACTCTGCAACTTCGCGGTGGTAAGTTTGAAGCGTCCGAGCAGCTCATGCGCATCGCACGTCACAGCGATGACCCAGCGATCTGGAGCAGTGCCGCGTACGAACTAACCGATAATCACGTAAAGCCCCATTTCGCGCTCGAATGGGCCGAAAGAGCCGCGGCGTCGGGGGAATCTGTTAGCGCGCAAGCTCGTCTAACGATGACGACTAACGAAGATTGGAAAGTGATGGCGCGACTCGCCGCATATTGGAGCAACTTAGGTTATGTCTGTTCGTGGCAGGGTGATTTCGATTGCGCGCAACGCTATTTGGCTGCCACATGGACGCTCGATCCACTTCCCGGGTACCGCGACGAGTTGGTAGAACTCATCAAGTCCGCGCCGAGATCACCGGATAGAATTCTGGCCACACTGAAACTACAAAATGGAGCACCCGTGCGACAGGTCGTAAACATTTCACTGCAGGGAAGCAACGCCGGGACGGCTTACTTCGATGTTTTGCTTTCAGAGAAAGAGCCGACGAAAATCGTGTGGTCGCGTTTAGATAGGAACCTTTCAGGCGCGGCAGAATCTATCGCGCGCAACTTAGCTTTTCCATGGCCGGATGACGGTGGAAGCGAGAAAGTCCGGTTTCGAGAGAAACTCACGTGCACGGGCTTTGATTCAGCATGTGAGTTGATGGCGCTTTCGCCCGAGGAAGCGGTAACAGTGCGGCCCAATCTGCCACGGTGATTCCACTATGAACTCTCAACCGGATCCTAGTCCGTTTTACCGCAAGCGCCGCGTATGCTAACTTGCAGTGGTCATGAACAAAAAGATTGCCGTGCTCCTCAGCGGACGCGGATCGAATTTTGAGGCGCTGGCTGAAAGTGTCGCCGCCGGACGCATTCCCGGCGCGGAAATTGCCGTCGTCATCAGCAATCGCGAAGGCGCTCCGGGAACCGCGCGCGCCACCGAACGCGGAATTCCCGCAAAGGTAATTCCTAGCAAAGGGCTCGAGCGCGAAGCGTACGACCGTCAGGTAGCAGCCGTGCTTCGGGAATACAAGGTTGATTTGGTTTGTCTCGCGGGCTACATGCGATTGCTGTCTCCGTTTTTTATAGCCGCGTATCGCGGACGCATTTTGAATATTCACCCGTCGCTGCTGCCCGCTTTTCCGGGATTGGAAACTCAGCGTCAGGCGCTAGAATACGGCGTCTGTCTTTCCGGATGCACCGTGCATTTTGTGGACGAGAATCTCGACGCCGGGCCTGTTATTCTGCAAGCCGCCGTTCCGGTGCTGGACGACGACACGTCGGAAACGCTGGCCGAGCGGATTTTGAAAGAAGAGCATCGCATCTATACCGACGCCGTGCGGCTGGTGCTCGAAGGCCGCTACCGCATGGAGGGCCGCCGCGTGATTCATTTGCCGCAAGCGGCTCACAGAGTGGAAGTAGCGAAGGAAATCGAAAAAGCGAAAGTAGTGGAAACAACAAACGAAGCCGAAAAATCCGGCTCGCAATTAGCCGCCGCCAACTTCGGAAGAAGATCAGGAACAGGATCGGGAATCAAAAAATGACCGCGCAGCCCGAAGGCAAAACAATAACTTTTCCACCCGTCGACGAGCAACTCGCCTACGTCCGCAAAGGCTCTGCGGAAATAATTCCCGAAGCCGATCTCGTCGCGAAATTCACCGCTTCGCGTGCTTCCGGAAAACCGCTCCGCGTAAAATTAGGAGTCGATCCAACTGCTCCGGATATTCACCTCGGCCACACCGTCGTGCTTCGCAAGCTGAAACACTTTCAGGATCTTGGCCACACCGCGGTGTTCCTCATCGGCGATTTCACCGCGATGGTCGGAGATCCCACGGGACAATCCGAAACTCGCCCGCCACTAACGCGCGAACAGGTGAATGCGCACGCGAAAACATATCTCGAGCAGGTTTACAAAATTCTCGACAAGGAAAAAACGGAAATTCGCTACAACAGCGAATGGCTCGATAAGCTCAGCAGCCACGAAATGATCCGTCTCTGCGCGAAATATCCGCTCAAGCGGATGTTGGAACACGATGATTTCCGTTCGCGTCTTGAGAATAAACAATCCATTTCCGTGCACGAGCTGCTGTATCCGCTGCTGGTCGCCTACGATTCAGTAATTCTCGAAGCCGATGTCGAGCTTGGCGCAACGGAACAGAAATTCAATCTGCTGATGGGCCGCGAAATTCAGCGCGAATACCAAAAACCGCTACAGGTCGCTTTCACCATGCCGATTCTTGTTGGACTCGATGGCGAACGCAAAATGTCCAAGAGCCTGGGCAACTACGTGGGCATCACAGAAACACCGCAGGAAATGTTCGGCAAACTGATGAGCATTTCCGACGAACAAATGTGGCTTTACATGGAGCTGCTCACCGATCGTCCGTCCGCCGAAATCGCGCGTCTGCGACGCCACGTCGCCGAAGGCGCCGCTCATCCCATGGAAGTAAAAATTGGGTTGGCCCAGGAAATCATCGCCAGTTTCCACGGCGAAACAGCGGCAATCCATGCCGCCGATGAATTCCGCCAGGTTTTTCAGAAGCGCGGCGCGCCTTCCGATGTGCCGCAGAAAAAACTGAAGCCGGGCTCGCGCGCGCTTCACGCGCTGCTGACCGAAACTGGATTAGCTCCTTCGCGCAGTGAAGCCGAGCGCCTAATCAAACAGGGCGGAGTGGAAATCAACGGCACGCGCGTGGAAGACGTAAAACACGAAGTGAATCTCACCGCGCATACGGAAATTCTCCTCCGCGCCGGAAAAAAGAAATTCCTCCGCCTCGTCGCGGAATGACGCAATGAGCGTTGCAGCGGATTAGGATTTTGCCGCAGTTTCGGTATGCATTGCGGCGCGTTAAATTCGCGGTGATTGACGTTAACACCGCTCGGTATATTTGCGGAGGCGCACCAGATATTCGCGGTTGCGGCGGGCGACAGCGTGACGCGTGATCAGCCAGTCTATTGCGCGGCCGAATCGGCCGGACATTTGATATTCACTGCGCATCGTGACTCGCGTTCCGGTTGTTGACGGATCCAGTTGCCACCGTTCCAGGCCGCGCACACCGTAGGCGTCCTCGAATCGCCACTCGAGCAGACGCAGCCATTTGTAGCGGGTGATTACGGCGGTGTGAGAAATTTCTTTTCTGCCGAGTTTTCCCGTGATGCGCACTTTTTGCGAAGTTGCAAAATCGGACGCGCCGCCGGAAACCTCGAACTCGCTGGCCATTTCGGCTCCGTACCAGTAAGGCATGCGCTGTGGAACAAAAAATAGAAATACGTCGTTCGGTGTTGCGGCAATTTCGATGCTCTGTTCGATGAGGGCCATCGGCGCGCCAAAGTTTATCATTGAGTGGGCGCTCTGATTGGCCCGACGCGAGAAATCGGCGCGGCAATTTGTGAGAATTCGTGGGGACAATGAACACGGAAAATCAGTACGGAACTTCTATTTTGGAAAATTAATAGGTGGTTGCACCGATGGCGTAAATGCGGCGCGAACGAACATCCTGGATGAAAACGATGACACGAACATTTTCGCGTTTCCAGTCGGGAGAAAGTTTCACGGCGCTCTGCGCGTCGTAAGACGATTCGCCGCTTCCGTTTGCTTTCCCAAGACTTATCAGTTTGCGGACCACGCCGTCGTGTTCCAGTCCGCGTCCGGCGTTTTCGCCGCGGCGAACGTCGGAATGCAAATGGTTTTCGGTGATCGCCAGAAATACCTCCGCGTTTTGGCCTGACGTACCGTTTTGGCCCGACCCAACATTGTCAGCGCCGGATAATTTCCCGGCGCGAACGCGCAAAAGTTTTGGCCCACCCATTGTGGATGTTGCGCCGACCCACGCCAATTCCAGTTCGGTTTTCGGTGCGCCGCTCGCCTTTTCAATCGCGCGCTGCGCGGCGTGCTCATCGCTTCCCAGAATTTCCGTGCGGCCGTCCACGATCATTTGCGGCGTATAGACTTCGGCGTTCAGCGTCTTGCTGTATTCCTCCTGACGCTGGGTCGCTGCCGAGGATGCAAATGGATCGCGCCATCCCAGATCGTTCCAATAATCCACATGCTCCTCGAGAATGATCGCTTCGGCTCCGCTGACCGGCTGGCGCGCGTTGAGTTGCGCCAGCAGCGCATCCGCCGGCGGGCAGCTCGAGCAGCCTTCCGAGGTAAATAGCTCGACAAGAACCGGGGTAGGTGATTTCGCTGCGTCTTTCCTAGCTTGCCGGGTGACTAGACTGCTGGCATTTGCGTGGGCAGAGGCGGAGGGCCGCGCCACGAGGGGGATCACCAACGAAATCGCAAGTAACGCTGAGGCGGCACCGATATTCATGTTGAGAGACTCCCTCGTTTAGAATTTGTAGTGTGTTGGATGCGCTAGTCTGCACCGCCAGTCGCATGGGTGCAACGAGTGAATCATACTAACCTGTATTTATATAAATATAGGTTAGATAGAACTAGAAATAAGTATATTATTTACAATAAGATGAAGCAGGTTAACTCCGTGGCGGCGAACATTCATCCACAAAATGAGTTCGTGGGCGGTCGGCTTGCAATCGATTTTGCGAACACGACTCGGCTGTTTCTGACTTCTGGCGATGCACTTTCGAGCTGGGGTGATTTGATTTCGTTTCTAGTCGCGGTCGGGAACGTCTCCCAGCCAAAGGCTGAGGCGCTCGTCGAATTGGCGGGGACGGCACCCGACGAGACGGCGGCGCTATTTGAGTTGACGGTGGATTTGCGGGACGCGATTCGACGGAGCCTTCGCGCGCGAGTGGAAGGCGCCGAGTTGCAACCGAGATGGATCGCTGCAGTGAACTCGATCCTGGCTTGCACGGAAGGATACGAGCGACTGGAGCCGATCGCCGGCGCTGGCGACGCTGAATGGCGTCTTCGGCTTGCTGCGCGCTCAGACGGACTTGAGTGGCTTCTGGCTTCGATTGCGCGTTCGGCGGCTGAACTGATCGCCGAAGGGCCCGGCGCGCCGGTGAGGAGATGTGCGAATCCGAGGTGCGAGCTTTATTTCTACGATGATTCGAGAACCGGGCGAAGACGCTGGTGTTCGATGGCAACGTGCGGAAATCGCGCAAAGGTTGCGGCGCATTCGCGGAGGAAACACGCCGCGCGATAGTAAACGGCCGCTAAATTCTCCCCGGCTGATTTCATTAATCCGCTCTTAATGTGTTTGCCGGATCAACGGCGGCGGCACGGCGCGCTGGCAGATAGCTGGCGACCGCCGCCACTGTCACCATTACGGCTGGCACCACAATGTAGGTGAGAGGGTCTCGGGGACCGATTCCGAATAGCAGCGATTTCATTAACTGCATCAAACCGACGGCTGCTACCAGACCGATCGCCGCTCCGATTCCCGCCAGCACCAGCGCGTGACGCAAAAACATCCGCGTGATCGCGCATTGTTGCGCTCCGAGCGCGAGTCGGATTCCAATTTCGCGCGTGCGCTGCGAGACGGTGTAGGCGATGACGCCATAAATTCCGATGATGCCAATCACCAGCGCCATGGAGCCGACAATCGCGAGCATCACAAGAGCGAAAGAAGTTCGTGCGAGCGAATGATCGTAAACATTCTGCATCGTCCGCATCGAGGTCAGCGGAAGATTTGAATTCACCGACGAAACCGCCTGGCGGATTTCGTTGATGAAGCTCGCGGTGCCGGTTCGGTCGCTTCTGACGACGAACGTCACCGAGCGTACGGCATTCAACGCACCAGACCCGAAGAGACCTTCCATCATTGCAGGCCAGTACACGATGGCTGGCGCCTTTTCATTGACTCCATTTTCGCGGACGTCTTCGACGACGCCGACGACCTGTCACCAATTACTAAATTCCTTGAATTTTTTGCCGATTGCAGCAGACGGAGTTCCCCACAGTTCACGGGCGAGATTTTCGGAAACCATCGCGGCCGGTCTTTGGCTATAAACGTCGGTCCACGTCAGTTCGCGGCCGGCAATCAATTTAGTGCCGTCTGTTTGAAGAAACCCGGGCGAGACATTCTTGAACATTCGGAGCGGCGGATTTTCATCGTTCGCGTCCGTCTTACCTTCGACAAATATAACGTCCCAACTGGGTTCAATTCCTTCCCTGGGCATTTCGCTGGCGAAGGCGACGCTCGTTACACCGGGAATCGCCGCGAGCCTATCGGAAATGTCGTTCTGAATTCGGGTGACTCGTTGTGATTCCGCGACCAGAGATTTCGGAATAGAAATTCGCATGATCTGGAGATGTTCCGGATGCGTGAAGCGTGGCTCGACAGTTCTAAGTGACTGAAAGGTGCGAATCATTAGACCCGAGCTCACGAGCAGGATCAAAGCGAGCGCCACTTGAGCGACAACCAGGGCATTACGAACACGATGGCGTTCCCGGCTTACGCTCGAAGTTCGCCCGGCACTCCGAATAGCGAGTGAGACTCGAGGTCCGGCATATTTCAAGGCAGGAATTAATCCGAACAGGAGGGCCGAGAGCCGCGAGAGAATCAGAGTGAATGCGAGCGCACGCACGTCGAGGGAAATCTCAGCCAAGCGCGGCAGAGAATTCGGGCCGAGAGCGACAAGAATGCGGAGACCTTCATAGGCGAGCACTTTTCCGAGTGCGCCGCCGAGGAATCCGAGCAGCATACTTTCGAGGAGCAGCGCCCGAACGATACGCCACCATCCCGCACCGAGTGCGGCGCGAATGGCGAGTTCCTGTTGTCGCGCTTCTGTCCTAACCAACAATAAATTTGCCACGTTGACGCAGGTAATCAGCATCACGATGCCGATGGTCGCCATCACGACCCAGAGAACATTGCCCACCTCGCTGACCACTTCTTGCTTCAAAGGACGAAGATCCGGCGTAATTTTCCAGGTCAAATAAAATAGCGGATTGGTGCCGGGACCGTTCGACCTCGAGTGCATCCAGGTGGGCAACATGCGGGTGATGTCGGCATTTGCTTCCGCGATTGTTACCCTGGGCTTGAGTCTCGCGATTCCCTGATAACCGAAACTGGCGAGGATTACTTTGCCACGATCGAATGCGAGCGGCAGGATTAAATCGAAATCCGTATTGACGAACTGGAATCCCTTGGGCATCACACCCAAAATTTCGCGAAGTCTGGAGTCGACAATAATTTTGCGGCCAATCACGGAGGGATCTGCGCCGAAGTGCCGCTGCCAATATCCGTAACTGAGCATCATTGTCTCGGCGGATCGCGGCTGCTGATCGGCCGATGACAGCGAGCGTCCGAGCATGGGGGGAACTCCGAGCGCTTGAAGCACGCCGTCAGTTACATTCACTGTGCGGACTTGCTCGGCTTCCTCTTGTCCCGTGACATTCGCTGTGCCGGATTCCCACACGCCGAGCGCCTAAAACGTCCGGTTCTGTTCGGCATAAGTGAAATACATTGAAGGCGAGAGGCGGAGACCGTCGGAAACGTTGACCAGCCCGGCTGCGCCGGGAGCAGCCTGCTTGACGGCTACCAACTCCTCGGATTTCAGATATGCCAGCGGCTTGAGCAGCACGCTGTTGACGACGCTGAAGACGGCGGTGTTCGCGCCGATTCCAAGCGCGAGAGTGAGAATAGTAATCGCGGTGAAGCCGGGATTGCGGCGAAGCTGGCGCGCACCGTAGCGAAGGTCGGCGAAAAATGTGTCCACGATATTTTCCCAACCGTAGGAACGGACTTGTTCTTTGACGTTGGTCATATTGCCCATTTGGATTCGTGCGGCGCGACGCGCTGCTTCGGGAGAAAATCCGCGTGCGGCAAATTCCGCGGTGGATTGATCGAGAAAGTGCTGCACCTCTTCGCTGATGTCTTGATCGGAGGACGAGCGGTTGGTCCGGATGCGAATTCCGCGAGTGATTTGGCGCCAGAAAGACATGTGCTTATGCCTCTGTTTTCAAGAGGCGCGCGACGGCGGCGACGCGACGCGTCCAATCCGTGGTTTCGATCTCGAGTTGTTTTCGGCCCGCGCGGGTGAGATTGTAAAACTTTGCGCGGCGGGAGTTGTCGGTTTCGCGCCACTCTGAGTCGAGCAATCCGGCGCGTTCGAGGCGTTGAAACGCAGTAAGGAGAGAGCCGGGATTGACTTTGAAAACGCCGCGCGAAATTTGCTCGATGCGGCGGGCGATGCCGAAGCCGTGCATCGGCTCGAGGCTGAGGGTTTTCAGGATGAGCATATCGAGCGTGCCCTGGATGACGTCTGTGCCCGGTTCGTCCATGAGGCCTCCGGCTGACCTACGTGGCGATGTTAGCGTTTCTTTATCTTGATTGTCAAGATGTGGAGTTCAAGGGGAGAGCGCTGGAATCGAGAATTGCGAATCGCGCCGCGCTAGTGGATGAATTCCGTCGGCTGGCCGGTGGACCATGGATCGTAGTTCAGCGCGAAGTTGAGGCGGTCGGCGATTGGCGGGTGGGTGTAGAACCAGAAAACTGTATAGGGCGAGGGATTGGGATCTTCGAGATTTGATTCGCCGAGGATTTGATCGGTTTGCGCGGCTACTTGCTGAGAATTTGGGACGATGCCGTGGATTACTTCCAGACCGTACACGTCGGCCTGATGCTCGATGTAACGGCTGGCGGCATTGTTGATGGGCGTGGCGACGAATTGCAGAATTGAAATCAGAAGAAGCAGCACGGCGAGAGACGTCCAATCCTGTGGCGGGCGCACGTACCAGATGCTTTCCCATTTGTGGAGTGTGCCGGCGAAGAGCCACGCCAGGAGCGGAAGAGCGAAGGCCAGACCAATTGCGCTGAGGACAATTCCTTTCCATCCGTGGCCTAACGCGTAGTGACCGAGTTCGTGGCCGAAAACTGAAAGCGCTTGCGGCTCGTTGGTGCGGGCGAGAAGGGTATCCCAGAAGACGACGCGCTTGGCGTTGCCAATTCCGCTGACGTAGGCGTTGGTCTCGTTCAGTTTCTGGCTGGCATTCATTTCTAGAATGCGATTTTCGGGAATTGTGACGCCGGCGCGCGCGATGGTTTGCTCGACGTCGCGCACAAGTTGAGGATGCGAATCGGCCAGCGGATGGAAATCGTAGAAGAGTGGCTCGATGATGAGCGGCTCGGCGTAAAAGCCTGCGATGATCAGCAGAACGGCGGCGACCCACGCGCCAATCCACCAGCGGCGCGGGCTGCGGCGGATCAACATGAAAAGAATCCATCCGGCGAACGTGGCGAGAATTAGAGTAATGGCTTCGGATTTCATCCAGTCCAAAAGCCACGAGCCCCAGCTTTGCACGGAAAGGCCGTAGCCGCGCAAGACGCTATGCGCCCAGGCGTGGAGCGGCAGGGCGGCGAGATCGAGAGTGAGAACGAGCAGCGGGCAGAAAATGGCGGCTTGCACGAAACTGTTGGATGCCGCGCGCGTGGCCCAATCGCGAATTTTTGCCGCCCATCCTGTGCGCAGCGCAAGCCAGAGAATTAGCAGGCCCCAGAAGAATTCGGCGAAGTAGAGGCGGCGTCCCGTGCGGGCGAGGGCGACGGCCTGGCGAGTTTTTTCTGGAGAAAGCGTGTAGTGCGTTACAGGGGCGGTCGTGGTGCTGGAATTAATTGGCGTGATTGACTGCGCGGGTGATGGGCCGGCTTCGGCTTGCGCGGTGTTCGGTTGCCTAGCCCGGGCGGGTGCGGCGCACATGCTGATACTACAAAACGCGGCGGCTGTCAGAATTGAAATGTGAATGGCCCGGCGCAATGCCGAATTTCTTTCCGGCGAGCGAGAAATTCCCGTCTTCAATTTGAAACCCGACAGCATGTAAGCAGTATTCCTTAGAGAAACTAAACGCGCAACGTGGTGGCGATGTTGCGAAGTAATTGACGGAGTAGTTTCGCTTTCGTTGCGGCAAAAAGCAAGTCCCCGGGGGCGGGAAGCCGCTGACGCTAGTGGGTATCAGCCATGCACGAGGATTGAACATTGCACTTCAGGCCAGTTGCGATTCGGGATGCGGCAGGGCTAGCATATTAGGGTGTGGCAGGAGGCGATTTTATGCGGAGATTTGGACATTTGGGCGGATTCGACAAGCGTACTTGTGGCGTTGCTCTGGCGTCGGCGTTGCTGATTCTTGCGCCAGCGGCCGTGGCGCGGCAACCTGCGCAGAATCAGCAGGCGCCGCCATCACTGGGAGAGCTTGCCAAGCGGCTTCGCGCGGAAAAACAGTCCGCGCCCGCTACCAAGAAAGTTTGGACGAACGACAACCTGCCGACCAATCCATTCGGAGTGAGCGTGGTTGGGCAGCCACTACCGCCGGAAGAAAAACCCGCTATGGATGAAGCGAAGACTGACGAGAAGTCTAAGACCGGCGCCGAAACGACGAAAATACTGCTCGAGATGGAATCGGAGCTTAAGAAAGAGGTAGAGGCGCTGGCATTGGCGGAGAAGGAATTTGATCTCGCGAAGCGTGACTTCGCTTTGCAGCAGCAGGCGTTTTATGCGAACGCGAAGGCTAATCAGGATGAGGCCGGACAGACTCAGTTGGCGGAAGTGCAGAAGCAGCTAGACGCGATGCAATCGGAATTAGACAAGGCGCGCGCACGAGTTGCGGAGCTTCAGTTGAAGGTGGACGCAGGGCAGAAGAAGCCGGCGGCGGGCGAAGGTTCGGGAACACCGAACGGGAATTCCTTCTAAATCCGCGTCGGCATTTTGTAAGTTCTGCTTCACGGGCTAAAGCCCATTTTCCCTCCATTTTCGTCTCCGCAACATACCTACTACTAATAGTGGTTTTCCTCTTGACACAACAAGAGCGTTGCCGCAGAATCCGGCCAACTTTTCCAGGGGCATTACGGAAAAGTTCTGGAGGCGCCGATGCAATATCTTCCCGGCTGGACGGTGCACTGCATCAACACGGACTGTATGGCGCGCGGAACATGGTTGCGCGCGGATCAGGTGCACTCCGAGCTGTGCACGAATTGCGGCGCGCCGCTGCATCGCGTGCCACCACCCCTAGGTCCACGGCTGCGTCTTCGTCCCCGCACGCTGAGTTCGTACCGGCCGTTCCGTCCCAGATAGGCGCTCGGCATGATCGCGCAAATTTCTTACCGGCTTTGAGAATAAAAAGAGGCTCACGGTTTTCGTCGTGAGCCTTTTTTGCATTTGGAACGGAACAGTGTGCGAGCTGGTGAGAAGTACCGGAGCGGAAGCGGTGCGTCCACAAATAAAAAGAGCGGCTGGAGGAGGGTCCGGCCGCTCTTACGATCTTACCGAGGGTACCATGAGGCCGAAGAAGTGGCTGCCGCGGAACCGGCGGGCTGAATTTTCGTCTGGCTCAGGACCGGACGGATCCAACTTGCAGGTTGGGGGGAGCGGCGCGATCAACTCCGAACCAATATCAGTATTGGATAATTGCTTCGCGGGGGCGATAGAGCGTTGGGTACATTCGCGGAGGTACGAAAGTACTGGAATCACCGCGGCTTCAAAAACAGTTTAGGAATAATCGTTGTCAATTTTCATGTGATATTGCTCGAGGACAGTTCGGACCTGCAGAAACGCGTCTTCCACGGTGTCTGAGAAACGCAGCAGGGAATATTCGTGCTCGCTGATGGTTCCACCGCGCACCATGGCTTTCCAGTTCAGGACTTGATCCCAGTATTTTCGGCCATAGATGAGAACGAGATTATGCTCGGTAAGTTTTCCGGTCTGCATGAGGGTGAGCATTTCCCAAAGCTCGTCCATGGTGCCGAAGCCGCCGGGAAAAACGATGAGTGCTTTGGCGATTTGCGCGAACCATAATTTGCGCATGAAAAAATAGTGGAAATTAAAACTGAGTTCGCGGCTGATGTAAGGATTCGGCGCCTGCTCGTGAGGCAGTTCGATGCTGAGTCCGACGGATTTTCCTCCGGCATCGGCCGCGCCGCGATTCGCGGCTTCCATAATTCCCGGGCCGCCTCCGGAACAGACGACGAATCGGCGGGGGCGATCGCCAAACGTCATGGCCCATTCCGTAATGAGCCGCGAAAGCTTGCGCGCTTCTTCATAGTAGTGCGACATGGCGAGAGCGTTGCGGCAAAGGCGAACGCGCGATTGCGCGGCGGGCGTTTTCAAGCGCGCGGCGGCATTTTTAGCATTCTTCAGGCGCGTGGTTGCGCGGTCTTTTGGAAGAATGCGCGCGGAACCGAACATGACAATCGTATCGGCGACGCCTTCCTGGCGAAGTCGATATTTCGGATCGAGATATTCCGTGATGATGCGAACCGGGCGCGCGACGGTACTGTCCATAAAATTGGGATCTTGATAGGCGAGCTTTACCTTGCGGCCGTGTTTCGGGCTCATTCATTTTCTCCAGATAGCTGCCCTGAACTGGCGAGCGCTTGTGATTCGCGGCCGGTATGAGGCGAAGGTTATTCTACAGCTTCGCGAGTATCGTTCCGCCGCGGGCTTGTGTGCTGGTACGCAAGTGAAAACATTGGCCTTGAAGGAAAACCGCAGCCAACGTAAAGCGGCGCGGGCGCGTCCAATCCGTTACACTTGTGGGTGTGAGCGGAATGAACTCCGGGACGAAAATTCGGCGCGGGATGATAGCGGTCTGTGCGGTGCTGGCATTGATGCCCGCGCTCGCCGTTGCACAGGCGCCGCCAGGAGGCATCAAACCGACGCCGGGATTGCCAATTCAGCAAGCGCCGCCACAGAAACCAATTCGCGTGAAAGTGGAAGTGGTGAGCGCTCCGGTGGTGGTGCGCGACGCGCAGGGCGAGATGGTGACGGATCTGGACGAACTGAATTTCCGGATTTTCGATAATGGAGTGGAACAGAGAATCGAACATTTCGATATAGGCGGCGACGCCCTTTCCGTAGTGCTGCTGGTGGAGACGAGCGATCGCGTGCAGCCGATGCTTCCCGCGATTCGCAAGGCAGGAATTGTTTTCACGCAGAGCATTCTGGGCGGCACCGGCGAAGGAGCGGTGATCGGATTTGGAAACGAAGTGAGGCTAGTGCAGCCTTTCACGACAAATCACGACAAGTTGGAAAAATCGATTGCGAAATTGACTGAGGACGGCAGCGCTTCGCACCTGTTCGACGCGATGACGGAAGCAGTGACCATGTTGCGTGCACGGCCGGTGGAGCGCCGGCGCGTGATCGTGGCGATTTCCGAAGCGGCGGACGCGGGCAGCACGGCGAAGTTGGGAATGGTGTTGCGCGCGGCGCAACTTGAGAATATTACGATTTACACTGTGGGAATTTCATCCGCGGCTGCGGAGTGGCGCACTCCGCTCACTGGGCCAACGCAGAGTCCAGAAGCGCCGGAAGGGGTCATGCTGGGTGTGCCGGCGCCCGGCACGCCGCAAACGCCTTCAACGCCGGGCGTGGCGTCGCAAGGCGGTGGAGGAGATCTACTGGCGTTGGTGATATGGGCGGTGCAGCACGGCGTGAATCTGGCGAAAGGGCACGCGCTGGAGGCGGCTACGCTGGCGACGGGCGGAGAACACGTGGCCACGCGCCGCGATAAAAGTATTGAGCCCGCGCTGGACCGCATCGGAGGCGAACTTCACGCGCAGTACACGCTGAGCTATCACCCGACGGAAAGTTCGCCCGGCGGATTTCACGATATTAAAGTTTTGGTGGATCGTCCGAAGACGACTGTGAAGACGCGGCCCGGATATTATTTGCCACTGGATGATGACGCGGGAAAGAACAATTGAATCCGGAAGTTCTCAATATAATTTTGCCGGCAAAAAAGTGGCCTTCTAGATTTCCGGTGAGTGCGTCGGCACCGCATGACCAAGAATCAATTTGTTCCCAAATATTTGGCAACCTGCCGGATGCCCGCGTCGAACTTGTCATAGTCGCTTTTTGCCAGTAAGTAGGAGAACGATCCGTTGGCCGTTTCGAGTGTGATGCGGACTCCCGGGCCCGCAGTGACGAGAACCAGCGTGGGGTCGGTTGTTTCTGTCTCCTTAATCGATCCGATGAATTGCGAAGTTGTTGAGTTTGTCTGGGAAGCCTTGTCCCAAAGCTTGATGAAAGAATCCCACTCGCCACGGGAAGCAGAGTACGAGGCCTTCTTGGCGAGCGTTATGCCTAACAGACCAACTTTATCGTTATCTTCCGTGTAGGTAGCGATATTGAGTTCGCCTGGGCTTGATGTGAATGTCGCTATGTACTCGAGCTTTCCGGCTCCGATGCCTGCCGCCGAGAACGTCAGAAGCAAAGTCAGCGCTGCAAGGAGAATGATTTTCTTCATCGTTGTTGCCTTTCCGGAGCACGACTGAAGACAGGGTAGAGTTCAGTCTACGCTGGGTGGGATGAGCGCGCCGATGTGGAAAAAGTTCAGCCTGCCGTCTGGCTACTACCGGGCATTCTCCCGGGGAGAACCGGTTGATAGCGGGAGCGATCCCGCCACTTCTGTTCGAGTTGAGAAGAGAAGCGCGTTCAGGTTTTCGCGGGTTCCTTCGCGCCTTCTTCTGCTTCGTCTTCAAGGATTGCTGCAGCCGCGGCAACTTTATCGCCTTCGTCGGCGCGGAGCAGGCGGACGCCTTGCGTGGAGCGGCCGGCTTCGCGGATTTCGTTGGAGTGCACGCGAATCACTTTTCCGCCGCTGGTGATGATCATCACGTCGGATTCTTCGCTGACTTGCAGCGCGGCGACGACCGGACCGTTGCGGTCGGTGGTCTTCAGGTTGATGACGCCTTTTCCGCCACGCGAAGTGATGCGATATTCCGCGAGCGGCGTGCGCTTGCCGTAACCTTTTTCGGAAACGGTGAGCATGAGCGTGGTAAGCGAATCCTTGATCATTTCGCCGTCGAGTTCTTCGAGGTTGTCCGTGGTTTTCTTGTGCTCTTTCTTGATGATCTCGAAGTCGGGCTGTACGGCGTCCATGCTGACGACGTAATCGCCCTTGGCGAGATCCATTCCGTTGACGCCGCCTGCCGCGCGGCCCATCGGACGAACTTCGGTTTCGCGGAACAGAATCGCCTGGCCGACGTGGCTGGCGAGGAAGATCATTTGCTTGCCGTCGGTGAGCTTCACACCGATTAGTTCGTCGTCTTTTTCCAGGTTGATGGCGATGATGCCGGACGGACGCGGGTTCGAGAATTCCACGATGGGCGTTTTCTTTACGGTGCCGTTCTTTGTGGCCATGAAAACGTGGCGGCCTTCTTCTTCCAAATTCTGCGACGAAACGAGCGCGGTAAGTTTTTCGCCGTCGTGGAATTTTACGAGTGAAGAAATGGCGCGTCCGCGAGTGGCCGCGGCTGCTTCAGGAATTTCATAAACTTTCAGCCAGTACACGCGGCCCTTGGACGTGAAGAGTAGGATGTAACTGTGCGCCGAAGCGATGAAAAGGTGCTCGACGAAATCCTCGTCGCGCGTTTTCGCGCCGATTCGCCCCTTGCCTCCGCGGGTCTGATGGCGATAGACGTCCACCGAAGTGCGCTTCATGTATCCGGCGTGGCTGACGGTGATGGCCATATCGGTATCGGCGATCAGGTCCTCGAGTTTGATTTCCTCAACTTTATCCACAATCTGCGTGCGACGCGCGTCACCGAAAAGTTTCTGCATTTCGCGAAGTTCGGTGATGATTACGGCCTTGAGTTTCTTTTCGCTCGCGAGAATCGAGCGCAACTCTGCGATCAGCGCTTGGATTTCTTTTAATTCATTAAGGATTTTCTCGCGCTCCATTTGCGTAAGGCGGTGCAATTGGAGGTCGAGGATGGCCTGCGCCTGCCGGTCGGAAAAATCCCAGCGTTCGATCAACCCCGCTTTTGCTTCGGTGGGCGATTTCGATTTGCGAATCAGTTTGATGATTTCATCGAGGTGATCGATGGCTTTCTTGAAGCCGAGCAAAATGTGTTCGCGGTCTTCGGCTTTGCGCAATTCAAATTGAGTACGGCGGCGGACGACCTCGATGCGGTGCTCGATGAACAGCCGCAACATGTCCATGATGGGCAATTCGCGCGGCTGCCCTTTTACGATGCTCAGCATGATCACGCCGAACGATTCCTGCATCTGCGTGAGCTTGAAAAGATGATTGAGGATGAGCTGGCTTTCTTCGCCGCGCTTTATTTCGACGACCATGCGCATGCCGTCGCGGTCGGATTCATCACGCACATCGGAAATGCCTTCGATTTTTTTCGTCTGGACGAGTTCGACGATGCGCTCGATGAGCCGCGCCTTATTTACCTGGAAAGGAATTTCCGTGATGACGATGCTCTCGCGGTCTTTCCCAGACTGTTCGATCGCCGCCTTGGCGCGCATGGTGAACGTGCCGCGACCGGTCTTGTACGCGGCCAGAATGCCGTCCTTGCCCGCGATGTAGCCGCCGGTCGGGAAATCCGGTCCGGGCATCACCTTCATGATTTCTTTCAGCGTGACGTCGGGCTTTTCGATGAGCATCACCGCGGCTTCGATGACTTCGCTCATGTTGTGCGGTGGAATATTGGTAGCCATACCGACGGCGATGCCCGATGCTCCGTTGACGAGAAGATTCGGAGTTTTCGCGGGAAGGATAGAAGGTTCGTCGCGCGTCTGGTCAAAGTTGGGAACGAAATCTACGGTTTCTTTTTCCAGGTCGGCGAGAAGTTCTTCGGCGACGCGCGAAAGCCGCGCTTCCGTGTACCGCATGGCCGCTGGGGGGTCTCCGTCAACCGAGCCGAAATTTCCCTGACCATCCACGAGCATGTAGCGCATGTTGAAGTTCTGCGCCAGGCGAACCATCGTGGGATAAATAACGGCTTCACCGTGCGGGTGATAGTTGCCGGAAGTATCTCCGCAAATTTTCGCGCACTTGCGGAAGCCGCGATTCGATGCCAGACCGAGATCGTTCATGGCAACAAGGATGCGGCGTTGCACGGGCTTCAGGCCGTCGCGCACGTCAGGAATGGCGCGCGCCACGATCACGCTCATGGCGTAATCGAGGTACGACCGCTTCATTTCGGCTTCGATATCTATCGGTACGATTTGCGCCTGAAGTATTTCGTCGGCCATTTCTTCTCCTGAGTTCTTTTTACTGACGTGCTGCGCGCTCGAGGATGTACGCCTTTACCGTGTCGAAAGCGTCCGCGGCGTTTGTGAAGCGGCGCGCGGCGAAGTGAGCTTCGAGTTGCTGCACAAAATTGTCACACTCCGTATTGCTTACGAATTCAATTGCTACGCCGCGTTCGTTATCCGGTGTCGCGGTTGGCGTTGCGCGGAATTCACTGCAACTTAGTCCGCGCAGGCCCGGCAACGTCTGCCAACTTATCTGATAAATCACGCTGCCTACTTCGCGCTCGCGTCGAAACGTACCGCGCAAGCCAAATTTCCTTCTGTGTCCGTAAATTTTATGAGCCAGCCGACGCCGGGAATGGCTGTTTTCAGCATCAGAATTTTTCCGCCGGCAGCTTCCACGGCAATCGCGGTTGCGTCCACGTCCTTCACGCCGATCGAACATTCAAACCCGATGACATCTTTCGACGCGACGTTGAATTTTCTGCTCTGCATGGCTCCGATCGGCGTGAGTTCGTCGCCGTTCGGACTGGTCATCTTGCAGAACTCGGTGGTTGGGCCGCCGCCGAAACCCTCAAATTGCCATCCAAAAACTTTGCCGTAAAACTTTTGCGCTCTTTCAAGGTTGTCCGCGTGGATCGCAAAGTGAACGACGTTATTGGCTTTTGCCACGGAGACCTCCGGCGCTTGAGTTAAATATCCAAATTCACGACGTCAAGCGCGTTATCCTCGATAAACTTACGGCGCTCGGCCACGCTTTCGCCCATCAGCGTGGTGAAAATATTTTCGGCTTCCACGACGTCTTCCATTTTCACTTGCAGTAGCGTACGGCTTTCGCCGTTCATCGTGGTGGCCCAAAGCTGCTCGGGGTTCATTTCGCCCAGACCTTTGAACCGCGTGATGGTGAATTCTTTTTGCGCGTCGGCCAAGACGTAGGCGAGAACGTCGGCGGCTTTTTCCTTAGAGACTTTGTCGCCGTTGCGCGTGACCTGGAATGGCGGATGATCCACCGGCTCGACGAGGCGATAGAGCGCGCGCACGCGCTTATATTCCGGCGTGGACGCGAGCGCCCAGCTTACTTTGCTTGTCACGGGGCGTTCTTTCGTGCCGCCGTTCAAATTCACTTCGTACAGGCTGTGTTCTTCGTCGTAGGCAATCTTGGTTTGAATATCGATTTTTGCTTTTTCGATGGCGCGCTCGAATTTTTCGAGTTTTTTCTTGTCCTCGAAATCGGTTTTCTTTTCGAGTTCGCTTTCGGCGAGCAGTTCTGCAACGCCGTGAATGCGCACGCGCCGCGAAAGACGCTTCAGCACCAGTTCGTATTCCTGAATGTTCATCAGGAAGGTGGTAAGCGTGGCACCTTCAAGCACCGGGCCTTCCTTCGGCTTTACGCGATGCTCTTCGGTGGCGCGACGGATCATTTCGCTCATGAAATCGCGGTCGTCGCGGATGTAGCGGTCCATTTTGCCGCGGCGCAGGCGATAGAGCGGCGGCTGCGCAATGTAAATGTGGCCGCGCTCGATCAGTTCGCGCATGTGGCGGAAGAAAAATGTGAGCAGCAGCGTGCGAATGTGGCTGCCGTCCACGTCGGCGTCGGTCATAAGGATAATCTTGTGATAACGCAGTTTGGCGGGATCGAAATCGTCCTTGCCGATGCCGGTGCCAAGCGCGGTGATGATGGTCCGAATTTCTTCGTGGCCCAACATCTTGTCGTAGCGCGCTTTTTCGACGTTTAGAATTTTACCTTTGAGCGGCAGAATCGCCTGATTCTTGCGGTCGCGCCCCTGTTTTGCCGAGCCGCCTGCCGATTCGCCTTCGACGATGAAAAGTTCGCATCGCGCAGGATCGCGTTCCTGACAATCGGCCAACTTGCCGGGCAGTCCGCTGGAATCGAGCGCGGATTTGCGGCGCGTCAACTCGCGCGCTTTTCGGGCGGCTTCGCGGCCGCGCGCGGCGTCAATACATTTGCCGATGATGCGGCGCGCGACGGTCATGTGCTTGTCGAAATATTCGCCGAGCTTCTCGTTGACGAGCTGTTCGACCTGTCCCTTGATGTCGCTATTGAGCTTGCCTTTGGTTTGCCCTTCAAATTGCGGCTGCGGCAGCTTTACAGAAATTACGGCGACGAGTCCTTCGCGAACGTCGTCGCCCGTGATGGTGACTTCGTCCTTCTGCTCCTTCAACATTCCAGTTTGATTGGCGTAGTAATTGATGGTGCGGGTGAGCGCCGAGCGAAATCCGGAAAGATGTGTGCCGCCGTCCACTGTATTGATGGTGTTCGCGAAGGCGAAAATATTTTCGGCATAGCCGTCGTTATATTGGACGGCTATTTCCATATCGACCTGCTCTTTTTTCCCTTCCATGTAGATGGGCGAATCGTGCAGCACTGTTTTGCCTTTGTTCAGATGCCTCACAAATTCCGCAATGCCGCCGGTGAATCGGAACTCCGTGGCTTTATCGTTGCGCTCGTCGGTAAGCGTAATTTTCAGGCCCTTGTTCAGGAAGGCAAGTTCGCGAAGGCGTCCGGCCAAAATGTCGTAGCTGAAAACGATTTGCGTGAAAATTTCGGGATCGGGATGGAAGGTGATTTTCGTTCCGGTCTTGCGCGTTTTTCCGGTTTGCTTCAATTTGTTGACGGGCTTGCCGCGTTCGTATTTCTGTTCCCACACGGCACCATCGCGCGCGATTTCCAATTCCAGCCAGTCGGCCAGCGCGTTCACGACGGAAACGCCGACACCGTGAAGTCCGCCTGAAACTTTGTAGGTGTCCGAATCAAATTTTCCGCCGGCGTGAAGGAGGGTGAGCACAACTTCGGCGGCGGGACGCTTTTCCGTGGCGTGCATATCTACTGGAATTCCGCGGCCGTTGTCGGTGACGGTGACGCTGTTGTCCTCGTGCACCTCGACATTTATTTCGTCGCAGAAGCCGGCCATCGCTTCGTCCACGGAGTTATCCACCACTTCCCAGACCAGGTGATGCAATCCCATTTCGCCCGTGGAGCCGATGTACATCGCGGGACGCAGACGCACCGCTTCCAATCCGCCAAGAACTTTGATGGATGTCGCGTCATACTTATGCCCAACAGCGCCGCGTGTGGCGGCCGCTTCTTTCTCTGCCATGTGAACTCCCGTTTTTCAGAAGGGAAGGGGCTCGACGAAGAAACGTAGAGCCGACCGTCGCCTTACCCTGTGATTCCGGCCGCAAGCGAACGGAACTCGTAGGGTTTTTGCTTCATCCCGTTCCGCGCAGCGAAACGTGGCGAAGTCTTTCTTTCTTCCAGGCAATGTGAGTTCTCCCGGCGCTGCGGGATCCCCGAACTCTGCTAAAAATGCCTGGCCGACGTGCCGAACTGGAGGAAAAAACTGGCGTCCGACAACAGAGGAATTATACGAGAATTGGGGCGTTTTCTCAAGCCAGAATCACAGCCAATTTCGACTGTATGTGCTTATAAATCAAGTTTTTGCGGGTATATAGGGCGCAGCTTCGCCGACACATAAACGGAGGATCGCAAATGCCGCGAAACGGCTGGCGGCAGTCAAATCCGCATGGGCATGATTACGTAGCGATAGCGGAAGGCCTCGTCGCCTTCGGGGCGAATCTGGCCGGCGGATTGTTCGTCTTTCAGCTCGAAGCGGACAGGGCCGTCGGGAATCGCGGCGAGAAAATCCAACAGATACTGCGCGTTAAATCCGATGGTGATCGGATCGCCCTTGTAGGGCTTCTCGATTGTTTCCGTAGCTTCGCCGTATTCCGGGCTTTGCGCGGAAAGCTCCACGCCTTCGGTGGAAACGGAAAGTTTCACGGCGCGGGAGCGCTGGTCGGCGAGTTGAGAGACGCGGCGAATCGCGTCATTCAGTTCGTTGCGCTCGAGCACGACAAACTTATTGTTATCGCGCGGCATCACCGCCGGGTAGTTCGGGAACTGTCCGGTGAGGATGCGGGAAACCAGGCGGCGCGAACCTACTTGGAAAAACAGATAGCTATCGTCGCGCGCGAAATCGATGAAGCCTTCGTCGCCGGCTTCGGCGGTAAGGCGCTGAAGTTCGAGAAGGGCTTTCTTTGGAACCAGGACGCGCACTTCGTTATTCAGTCCGGCGATTTTGTGGTCGGTTTCGGCGAGCGCGAGGCGGTGGCCGTCGGTTGCAACCATCGTCACCGAGTCCGGCTTGATGAGCAGCAGGCCGCCATTCAGTGTGTAGCGCGATTCTTCGGCCGAAATTGCGAATACCGTGCGGGAGATCAGTCCGGAGATTAGGCGCGCGGGAATCTTAGCGAGTACGTGAGGTGCCTCTGGAATGGCTGGGAAATTTTCCTTCGACATGCCGACCATCTTGTAGGTGCGGCGGCCGGATTGGATCTGAACCCAGTGGTTCTCGAGAAATTTGAATTTGATTTCCTCGTCGGGCAGTAAGCGCACGAGCTCGAGAAGTTTCTTGGCAGGAATGGTTCCGCTGCCTTCTTTTTTAATTTTGGCTTCGCAAGAAGTGCAGATACTCAGCTCGAGGTCGGTGGCGGTGAGGGAAAGTTTGTTGCCTTCGCCCTCGAAGAGGAGGTTCGACAGAATGGGAATGGTCGTCTTGCGTTCGACGACGCCCTGCGTCATTTCCAGTTCTTCCAACAGGTCATATTTCTTGACGCTGAATTCCATCGTATCTGTTCCCTCGCGGAGTTTCGGTGTTGCTCCACTCATAATGGCTCCAATCTACTCCAAAATTAGAAAAGGTTAAAGATCGTCGTAGTCGTAGAGCCTGTGGAAAGGTGAAAAAGTATTATACGTCACGGAGGAGCATCGAGTTAGCGAAAGGAAATATATTTTCGGTGCGGTGGAAAACGCGGATAAGCGGCGCGCGTCCAGCGAACCTAGGGATATTTGCGAAAATTCACACAGGGCGGCGCGAGTTCTCAACAGGGAATGAACAGGTTGTGCGGTGGATTTGCACATGGCGCTCGCGACGCAAAAAGGAACGCGGCTTCACCGCAGAGGCGCGGAGAAAGACGAAATAGAAAAAACGGAGAGACGTGCAAAGTTTCAGTTGAATGAATCGAGCAGGCGATTGATTGTACGATTCAGATCTTTATCGGTGCGGCGCAGGGCGTCAATCTTGTTGATGGAATGAAGCACTGTCGTATGGTGCTTGCCACCGAACTGGCGTCCAATTTCGGGCAGCGATGCCGAGGTGAGCTGCTTCACCAGATACATGGCCACCTGGCGCGGGAAGGCGATAGCTTTCGTGTTGCTGCGGACTTTCAGGTCCGCGTCGCGCAGGCCGTATTGTTCGCCGACGCGCTTCTGGATCAACTCGATGGTGACTTTCTTTTCCTGTGTGGCGATGATGTTCCGCAGCACTTGTTGCGCGGTGCTGAGATTCAGCGCGGCGCTCGTGAGTGAGGCGTAGGCCAGCAGCCGCGTCAGCGCGCCTTCTAGTTCGCGCACGTTGGACTTAATGCTGCGCGCGATAAACTCGGCAACTTCGTCAGGAACCTGCACGCATTCGGATTCGGCCTTCTTTTGAAGAATCGCGATCTTCGTTTCCAGATCGGGTGGTTGAATGTCGGCGATCAAGCCCCATTCAAAACGCGAGCGCAGCCGTTCTTCAATCGCGGAGATTTCCTTTGGCGGGCAATCGGAAGAGAGCACGATTTGCTTGCGCAATTCATAAAGCGCGTTGAAGGTGTGGAAGAATTCCTCAACGGTGCGTTCCTTGCCGGCGATGAACTGAATGTCGTCCACCAGCAGCACGTCGACATTGCGGTAACGATCGCGGAAACTGATCATGCGGTCAAAGCGCAGTGATGTGATGACTTCGTTGGTGAATTTTTCCGCGCTCACATAAGTGAGACGCAGCGCCGGGTTGCGCTTCTTGATGGTGTGCCCGATGGCGTGCATTAAGTGCGTCTTGCCCATTCCTACGCCGCCATAAAGGTACAGCGGGTTGTAGGACTTAGACGGCTGGTCGGCCACGGCCAGCGAAGCGGCGTGCGCGAATTGATTGGAGTTGCCGACGACAAAACTATCGAACGTGTATCGCGGATTCAGTTGGTGATCGACGGCGTCAAAATCCAACCGGGACTGTCGAACCAGCGGCGAAGGCGGTGGCGGAGCTTCCGGCTCGTCGCACAAAAACTCCACGCGCGTCTCGGCCATTCCGACTTCCGTGAGTACGGCCTCCAGCAGCGAGCCGTAAGTCTCTGACAACTTCTTGCGGAACATGCGGTTCGGAACTTTGATGAGCAGCTTGCCGTTTTCCGTGCCCTGCTGGTGTGTGGGCCGGAACCACGTGGTGAAGCTATGCGGGTTCACCCGCCGCTCCATATGCTGGAGGATCTTATCCCAGGAATTCGACAGAGGTGCTGTGCTAGCCAAGGAGTCGCCCAAGCCTTCCAAAAAACGAAAATTTGCAGCCACGGGTTAAATCCACACCTGTGGATAACCTGTGGAAGCCGCTAAATCGCGAACTTTAGGTGATTCGCCGTCGCAAAGAACGCTACCACTACCCCGCCGCCCCTCAGAGCCCTGTATCGGATACCACTCCGATCTCTGGAAGACTTGATGTTACTCCAGCGCGCGTTCTGAAACGCTGGCGGCCCGAATCTCACTTCACGAGCGAAAACTTTTTACGCGTCACCGCAAGCTCGAGCTGCCTGACTGGTGAGAAGCGTGTGCGTGATTGTCCACAAATAAGTGTATCGGAGCAAGGGAAATTAAAATTTGGAACAGGAGGACTCCCACAGGCTTTGCACAGCATTTCCACAGCGCAACTTTCCCGCTATCAGCGCGGCTAAAACTGTTTTGGAGCGGGCGTGGACGGGAAATTTAGCTTATCGGGCCGCGGGAATTCGTAAATTCCCAAAGGATCGGAAGAAATTATCAGACGATCCGGTTCAACGAGAATGGAATTGAGAATCAAGCGGCCGCCTTCGGGCGTATACAGGCGATATTCAGCGCGCTGCAGGCCATCTTTTTCAAAAACCATTATTTCATTTCCAAACGCCAGCCAAACTCTCTCCGTTACCGAATCCACGCCGATACAAGAAACGGTGGGCTTCAGTTCGGGCACATTTCCCGTTTGCGTTTCGCGTTTAATTTCACGGCGAGCCGCCTGTGCGGCGGGAGCGAATTCGACCGTCGTAAGCGAGACATCCAAGGACGCGTAGCCGACGCGATCGTATTTGCGGAAAGTAGGCTCGGGAAAATAATTGAAAGCGAAATAGATATTGTTGGCGGTATCCGCGGCAAGGTGCCCGACATTCAGGAAGCGATTGAACGTGCGATTGTCGCTGAAGTCCACCTGATCTCCGATGGCGCGCAACTCCCGTCCGCGGGCGTCAAAGATAGTGATCAGATGTTCCGTAGAAGCGCTGGCGGCGGCGATTTCACCGCCGGGAAGAATCGCGATTCCCGTAGGGCTCTCGAATGAAATATTCAAGAGCGAAGCGCCTTCTGGAGAAAATATGCGCAACATGTTGGCGGCGCGGTCGGCGACATACACGCGACCGGCGGGATCCACGTCAAACGCCACACCATAAACGAGTTGAGGCGCGCCGCGACTTCCTTTTGACGGAGGAGGCGGAATTTCGGCGATCTGCTGCTGGTCATCGCCAAACACGAGCACGCTGCGGCCGACAAGAACATAGTAGTGGCCGGCGGGCCCGCGCTTGATGCCCCATACGCCCGCGCCAATTTCCGGATACAGGCGCTTCGTGGCGGTGATGTCCTGCTCAACAACCTGTTGCGCGTGGGCAACGGTTGATGCCAGCACGAAAAGAAACGCTGCGGTGAACCATCGATAGTTTGGATGACGTGCTTGCATAGAGGAAAGATTATACATAGCAAGAGATGATGAATTTCGCTTCGGGGATGCCAGCCAGATATTCGTCAGGGAACACGCACACGTACGATCGAGCGCGCGCGTCCGGTGGAATCGTCCACATCGGCAAGAATTCCATTGATGCGCGCGTCGCCGATGGCCACTTCAAACTTTACGGGCATAGAATCCAGAAAGCGCTTCACCATCGAAGCGCGATCCATGCCAATCACGGATTCGTGCGGACCCGTCATGCCAACATCGGTGATGAATGCCGTGCCGTTGGGCAGCACGCGTTCGTCGGCGGTGGCTACGTGCGTGTGCGTTCCGACCACAACGGAGACGCGGCCATCCAGATACCAACCCATTGCCTGCTTTTCGCTGCTGGCTTCGGCGTGTATATCCACGAAAATAATTTTCACGTCCGGCGGGATTCGCGCGAGCTCTGCATCGGCGGTGCGGAACGGACAATCAAGTTGCGTCATGAAGACGCGCCCTTGCAGATTCAGTACCGCGTAACGCACGCCGCCGCGCGACGTGCCGACGTACAATCCGCGGCCGGGACTTTTCGGGAAATTTGCAGGACGCAGGAGGCGCGGCTCGTTGGGAATAAATTCCAGGATTTCCTTGCGATCCCAACTGTGATTGCCGCCGGTGATGACGTCCGCGCCAAGCGCGAATAATTCATCGGCGATCTTCGGAGTGATACCGAATCCGGCGGCGGAGTTTTCGCCATTGATGATGACCAGATCCACGCGTTCGCGCGCCACGATTTCGGAGAGATGTTTGGTGACCATCTCGCGGCCGGGCGAGCCGACAATATCTCCGATGAAAAGTATGCGCATTATTTGATGAAACTAACTTTCCGAGCTGGCTTTCCGCGCGGGCGATCTGAAGAAAGCGAATCCGCGGCGTTCTCGCAGAAATAACCGTGTAGAAAGAAAAGGTGGAGCGGTCCACGAAAGTCGTTAGACGCTAGGCCGATGAACCTCTAGTTAAGGCTGGGCTCTCCTCCCCCGCTTCAGGCTTCCCCGGACCCCGTGAGGGGCGCGGGGCATGCACACCGCAGGTTTTACGGAGCTCCCATGAGATTCACATTGGTTCAAAAAGCTTTCGCGTCAATCACGGGCCCGGCAGGCCGGCTCCGCGAGTATTGTAGCCCGTGCAATAGAGGTGGGCAACCCGCGTGGTCGAGCGGAGCTCTAAGAATTTGGACGCGAGAGGAGTAGAATAGAAGAATGATGCGAAGCGCGATCATCGTGCTGGCGCTGGTGCTCGCTGTTGCGAGCGCCGGAACGGTTTTGTGTGAAATGGATTGCGCCGTCTTCGGACACGCAGCATCTGCGGCCGCGATGACCGACGGCTCTCATGGGGGCGCAACATTACATTGTGAAGGCGAGCAGAACGAAACCGCGCACCGCCACATGCCCGCACCTCATAGAACCTCCAGTGGAAACTCGAAACACAGCGCCGCGCATTTGCACCCGAGAATTGTCGCGACCGCTACCGCCAGAGTTCAGATTTCGCCCGTGGTAACATTTTCGGCGGTAATCCCGATGGCTTTCAGCGCGGCGATCTGCGCACAGACCGATGAAGCTTCGTGGAACGATAGCTCTTCGCCGCCGGTAAATTCCCCTTCCGTTTTTGCCTCAAGCGTTCTGCGTATTTAGGAATCCTCCCAGATAGCGCTGGCCTGCGACCGTCCCTTGATTCGCGGGCCGATTGATCGCGGTCTATCTCGGGGGTACCCCCCCTGTTTTTGACGTGAATATCAAAACAAAGGACTTACGGGTGTCAACCCTTCTAAGAATATCAATCTAAAGGACTTATAAGTACTTTAGATATGTATTCTTGGGAGAAGGCTCCAAAACGCGCGATTTTTATAACTGTGGGGTGGGGCAAACACGGCAACGGCAGAAATGCAATCAGGAGCGAAAATGCGACATGGGAAAAAGATCGGGATCATCGTTGTTCTGCTCGCGGCATGCGGTAGTGAAACGCGCGCGCAGTCTCCGCCAACTCCGCCACAATCGGCGACACAAAAGCCCATGCCGGGGATGGACATGCCCGCAACGGCAACGCCAATGCCCGAGATGAACGGCGCGGCAATGTTCTTGATGCAGCGGTCGTCGGGAACGGGCGCGAATCCTGAATCCGCACCGATGAAGATGCTGTCCAAGCGCGTCGGCGGATGGAATTTAATGTTTCATGGTCAGGGATTTATCAGCGACGTGCAACAGACCGGCCCACGCGGCGCGGACAAGTTTTTTTCGACGAACGCATTTATGGGAATGGCCGAACACGATTTGGGCCGCGGTGCATTCACAATTCGCGCGATGCTGAGCGCGGAGCCGGCGACAGTGACCGGGCGGTTCTATCCGGAATTATTCCAAACGGGCGAGACCGCGTTCGGCAAGGCGCTGGTAGACGGGCAACACCCGCACGATCTTTTTATGGAATTGAGCGTGGCATACGCGCGCACGATCGGCGAAAAAACAAACATGGAAATATATTTCGCGCCGGTCGGCGATCCCGCGCTCGGGCCCGTCGCATTCCCGCATCGAGTTTCGGCAGAGGAGTTGCCGCAGGCTCCACTGGGCCACCATTTGCAGGATTCAACTCACATCGCCAATGAAGTTGCGACGATTGCGTTGCACCGGCCCCGCTGGGGAGCGGAAGTATCGGGCTTTCACGGCGCGGAACCGAATGAAAATCGCTGGAACATTGACGCAGGCGCGCTGGATTCCTGGTCGGCGCGGTTGAGCTGGACTCCCACGGAAAATTGGAGCGCACAAGTTTCCGCGGGGCGATTGCGCAAATCCGAAGCGCTGGAACTGGGCGACCAATTGCGCTCCACGGCTTCGGTCACGTACAACCATCCATTCACACATGGAGGCTGGGCAACGAGCGCGATCTGGGGGCGCGATCACAAAACCGATACGAAGCGAAATCTGAATTCGTATTTACTGGAGTCCGTCGTGCGATTCCGCGAGAAGAATTACATTGCCGGTCGCGCCGAACTGGTTGATCGCGATGAACCTTTCGCGAATCAGCCGCTGATTGAACAGCAGTTGGCGGCAACGGTGGGCACGGTATTTCGCATTGGCGCGTACACGGCAGGCTACACGCGCGATGTGCACCTCGTGCCGCATCTCGTTACAGGAATCGGCGGCAACGTGACGCTGTACAACGTCCCAGCCGCGATACAGCCGTATTACGGCGAACATCCCGCGGCGTTTTACATGTTTTTGAGATTCCGGCTGGAGGGAAAAGACGGCAAGGAGTCACACCACGTGGATACGAACCGCTGACTGCATGCTGTATTCACGAGATTTCAAGGATGGTGGCGCAGAAAATGCGGTAACAACTAGCGAACAACGAGCGGTTTCAAGTCGAGCGCACCGTGAAGATAGTCGATCGTGACCTCGAACTGACTGAGAAAGTCATTGCCGACAATTCCATCCAATTTCATGCCAACCACCGAACTGAAATTGCCAAGAAAACCTCCCACACTTACCGGGGCGTCAGATAGAGAGGCCTTTCCGACGGTGAGGGAGTCAACTGTTGCCGACAGCATTCGCACTTGACCGCCCGCGCCTGTTCCGGATCGATCACCAATGGCGACGATGCCGAGTTTCCGGGCGAGATCGAACGAGAGCGTAGTTCTGGAAGCACCAGTATCGAGAACGAATTGAAAAGGCCCTCGCCCGTTGACGAAAACCGGAACTAAAATGAGTGGTTTCGACGGCATGGCCAGCTTGAAAGAGATTGAGGCGGCTGACCGGACGCTACCTTCTGCTCGTGCCTGTGCTGAAGGGCGGGCCAAGCGAACCACCCCGCGCCGATAATCTACGGTGACGCGAAAATCCTTGAGGAAGTTAGATCCCAGAACACCGTCAACTTTGCTTTGAACTGCCTCGCCAAATCGAGAAAGCTCGCCGGTGATAGCAACTTCAAGATTCTCCTGCCGCGCCGTACCGACGGCCAACGAAGTCACGTGCGCAGAAGATATTTTTATGGCTCCTCCTGCTCCCGTTGCTCGCTGCTGGGATTCGGGTCGAATCCCAATTGACGCCGAGAGTTCTGGTGACAATAAACATCGGTACGCGCCTGTGTCGAGAATAAATTCGTACGGTCCCTTTCCATCCACATATACGGGCACAAGAATTAACGGATTCTGTCCTCCCGCCAGTCGGAACAAGACATCCTTTGAAGGAACACCCTCATCACTAGCGACGGTCGGCGCAAGCCACGTCAATCCAGCGAGAATCCAGAAACAAACAGTCAGAGCAAAAAACATATGAGTCCCTTCCGTACCGCGCTACTGCGACTTGTGCGTCGACTCCGATTTTCGCGACATTCGCGCGACGTGTCTGAGGGATTTGAGCGGATTCTCTTTCCGTAGCCGTGTTGGTCTGTCAATTCCCGCACCATTAATGAGATGTATCGGCTGCGATTTCCCAGATGATGCAACTTTGCCAATGATGTACGGCTCGATTGCCGGGAGCACAATCCATTTGCTTCTTCGTCGAATGCGTGCGCATTTCGGGCACCATGAACCGCGTTTCACTTTGCCCGGTGTCGCGCTCCAGCGATGTCCCGCCGCGCAGTACCATACAAGCGCGGTCCTTTCGTTCACGTACGTCTGTGAAAGACAATCCCCGCCCCGGCTCGCCGCAATCTTTTGGAGCGCGGCTAACTCAAGTCGCTGATTGTGAGCGCACATTGGACACCATGTTCCTTGAAGAATTGATACCGGCATAGCTTCCCATTGATGTCCCTGAGTGCATTGCCAGGTCAGTTTGATCTTGCTGCCCAGATATTCCGTGGACAAACATCGACCTCCACGTGACGAAGCCGCCTCGTTCATTGCTGCAATGTCGTGTCTTGATCGAAATACTCGACGAGAGTTGTAGCACTCCGGACACCAAGATCCTTTCTTTCGAGTTCCACCTTTAATGTTTGCCGGGCGTGCTTTCCATCGATGGCGCTGACTGCATTCCCACAGAAGAGGAGTGCGGCTGTTCTTGTATTCGGTTGAAAGACACCGCCCGCCTCGCTCGCGCGCGATCTGACGCACTTGCTCGAAATCTAACTCTCGATTGCGCGCACAGTCCGGACACCAGTTGCCCGACTTTACAGATGAAGGCCGCGCGTCCCATTCGTGGCCAACGGTACATCTCCATCGTAAGGGCTTCGCCGAACCCAGATACTCAGCTGACAAACATTGACCTGACTTTCTAGCTGCGATGATAATCATTTCTTGCAGCGTAAGCCGGGCCACCCGAGCGCACACCGGGCACCAATGACCTCTTTTAACGTGAAGCGGAGCCGCGTTCCATTCATGGCCCGCGCGACACCGCCAATGCAGTTTCGTCGCGGTGTTAACGTACACTTCGGAAATGCAAGATCCATTGCGAGCCTCAGCAATTTCTCGCATCTCCTGAATTGTTCCGCGCTTTACGCCTGCGCAAGCGGGGCACCAACTACCCTTGCGAACGCTCGCCGGAACCGCTTTCCAGTTGTGGCCAACGCCGCATTGCCACAACAACGGCGTGACCGAATTAACGTAAAGCGTAGAAATACACCGCCCGCCCTTCTCGCTGGCGAGCGAGGACATCACGTAAATGGTCAGCTTCTTCATCTAGGCGCGCGAAGAAAGAAGGAAATCCGCGTGAGCCTGGGGGGAGTGCGTTCAGGCTCACGCGGACTCTTCGAGCAACTTGTTAGAAGTGGAAGCCGAGTTCTCCGGTCAGCGTTCGTGGCGTCACGTAATGCGTGCCGCTAAACGTTGAGAAGAAGTTGTAGAGCGCCACTTTGTTGGCTACGTTAATCACCGTGAAGCGCGCGCTCCATTTGTATCTATCGGTGTGAAATACATTGTCATCGCCGACGGAAAGATCGAACAGATTGCGCGGCTGGATTCGCTGCGGATTGTGGTCGTCGTTTTCTGTTCCCGGAGCCGGGATCTTTACAAAGATGGATCCCAACCCCGCCGCGTCGCAAGTGGCAAGCGCGACCCCGAACGGGGTTGGAGCAGCAAGCTTGCCGTCGCAGGTAAGCCCGGACTGGAATTCCTGATCGGCAGTCAGAGGTAATCCGGTGATGTTATTCACCAACGCCACCTGGCCGCCGGGAAGAGTTGAAGCGGTACATGTAGCCGTCGGAGCGGAGCATGGAATTGCTCCGGCTACCAGCCCGCTGTCATACCTCCAGTTAAACCCTATCCACGGACCACGCTTCCACGGTGAGTATTGTATGTGGGTGGTTTGGTTAAAGCGCTCGTCGTGATCGATACGGAAGACGGCGGGCGCAGGCAAGAAAGGTATGCCTGCGGTTTGCGGAGGAAAGAAACGCGCGGCAACGCTGGACATCACCACAAGCGCGGTTATGCCGTGGAAGTTAGGTACGCTCACACGCAACGCATATCCCGGAATTTTCGAGTTATGCCACTCGATTGGAAACGCGATGGGCGTGGCTGCCAACACGCCGAAGTCGTATCCGGCGTGCGTGTATTTCCAAATGTACTCAGCGTCCACAACCACGTATTTCCCGAAGGCTTGCTGGAAGCCTGCGTGGAATTCATTACGCCAGCCCGGAGTGATTGGTCCGCCCGTGCAAGGAATATTTGGCGGCGGAACCAGCAAAGAAACGACCGGGTTGCTACATCCAGTGCTGGCAATCACCAGGTTTTCATTGAATGGGGACTCGAGTGATCGCGCGTAGGAAACGCGAAGCACAGTGTTGGTCTTCTTGATGTTGTACGCAATGCCGACCCGAGGCTCCGCCTGCGAACCACGTGAAATGCCGCGATAGATATCGCCGCGAATCCCGAGGGTGAATGACCAGTTTCTGACACTGATCGTATCCTGGGCGTAAAGCGCCAACTCCTTCACATCCGTATGGCCGTGGAAGGTGAAAGGAGTTCCGCCACGAGTCAGGTCACTTCCCGCCAGGATCGTGCACGGCGCGGAGATCGGTTTGCCGGTTTCCGGGTCCAGACACGAAGTGCCCGGCACCGGCTGGCCAGTTACCGGATCCAGCGCGAAAAACAGCCCTAGAAAACCCGGATCCACCGTCCCTAATTTGTCATTTTCAGTTAGAAATGTTTGCTCGTACGTAGCCCCCACCTTGATGTTGTGGATGCCCTTCACATAGGAAAAGTCCGAGCGGACGCCGACATTGGTAAGTGACCGGGCTTGCGCGATGGTCTGCGAATTCAGGTCCGGGGAAAAGTCCGCGAACGGGTCTTTGCTGGGATAATAATTGAATTGATCTTTCCGGACAAAAGCGCCCAGCGTGAAGACGCCGGTGGTGCCGATCACATGCGTCCAACTGGGCGCGATATTGAATGTTGCGATCTGCGAGCGCTGATCCGTGGGACCAAGAAGCGCGCCGTTCAGAGGATTGATCGCCTGGCCTCCGTCGTTACAGATGAACCCGGCGTTGCAGGTATGGAATTGCTGGTCAAAGCTATTGGGGTCCTGAAACCAGGAACGCGAGTAGCCAAAGTTTACGTGGAGCGAATCATTTTTCGATGGCTGAAAGTCCACCCGGTCGAACAAGTTTTCTTCATTCCCCTTGTCGTGCATCACGGCAAATTCGGGCGCATCCAGGAATCGGCCGGTGTTCAAACCATTCACTGCGAGGTAGTCTCCCCATTTCGCGCCTCCGAAGCCGACATTGAACCCGGCAGTCGCTGACCCAAATGTGCCGTAGGAAGTCGTGAAACTTCCATGGGGAGTAGTTTCGCCCATTCCCGAGCGCGTGGTCGCCACGATGACCAGACTCGTTTTGCCGCCAAATTCCGCTGGGGGCGCGCCGGAGATAACCTCCAAAGATTGAATGGAGTCGAGCGGGATCTGATTTGAAAATATCTTGCTCTGCTGATCCGTGATGGGTTGGCCGTCAACGGAAAATGAATTCGACGCATGGTCGCCCATACCGTGGAAAAGTCCGTTGGAATCCGCCGCGACACCGGGCGTTGATAAAGTGATGAGAGCGCTCATCGAGGAGGCGCCTGAGAGTGGGAGCTTGGAGAAAAGACTGCGATCCACGTCGGTATGAAACGTGGATTCGTTCTCAAGCAGATCTCCTCCTGAAGCTTCTACGTCGACCTTGACAGACGTGCCGGCCACGGTCAGTCCAATTTTTAGACTAAGCGGCACCGAGGAACGAACGTCAACATCCTGGCTATAAACGTCAAAGCCCTTTGCGGTGACGCTTAAGTGATAGGGATTGAAGGGCACGTTGGAAAAAGTAAAACTGCCCGTCGCGTCAGTGAGAGTTGTCCGCTGGTATCCGCTGACCGGATTGTGAATCTCCACGGTTGCGTTCGCGACGATCGCATTGGAAGCATCGAGAACTGTTCCCGTGATACTTGCAGAGTTCCCCTGCGCTTGCGATGCCGGAACCGCAATCAAGCATGAAGCGATAATGAGTGCTAAGAAAGCCCAAAGAAATCTTTTCCGAAACATTTTTGTCTCCTCCTAGGAGTAGCCACACAGGCCGGTATGTCGTTGAATGAAAAAATGCCGTGCACGCTCCGCAAATAGAGGAGCGGCGAGCGACACTTCGGCTGTAATCAAAACTTGGCTAAGAAATTAGGAGGCGACGGGAGGAGCGCGTGGAGACTTCGAGCTGAAGACCGGCGCGGAATGTCCGGAGAAAACGGGAACGGCTACAAGGCCTTCGACCGTAAACACTGGCGGAGCCAGGGCGATCGAAACGGGTTGTGGTTTCGTGGGTGTTGAGCCCACATGGCAGACAGTGCAAGTCGCTGCTTCTCGTGCGCTGCTGTGCGTGTGCCAGAGGCCCGTTGTCGCTGCGGCGATCATCACCGCTAACATCACGGTGAAGAACATCAGCGTCGCGCGACGGGATCTGGATGGACTTCGTTTGTTCATGGCTGTCGCGTTCCAACCTCCAATCAGCAACAGATTCTACACCGGAAGCGCGTCTCCGTCACGCACGCCTATCTGCTAAAGTGCCTGACAGACAATCCAATTCGGAAAGCGGAGGAGCATTGAAGCTTACGTGGCGCTTTTCACTGTTCTTTGGCCTGAGTGTTTTCGCCGGTTCTTGTTGCGCGCAGACACAATCGTCCAGCGACGGGCCAGAGGCTAATCCCGGCCGTCCGACTGTGTCCACCCCCGCGACGCTGACGCCGACGGGTTTTCTCCAATTTGAAACGGGAGTACTCGGAGCGAGCACGTCGCCGGAATTTTCCTCGCGTTTCGGTCCTAACGAAGTAATCAAGCTAACAGTTGCGCCACGCCTGGAACTGCTGGCCGCGGGCGAACCCGTCGACTACTCCACCGCGAACGGGCGGGCTGCGACGAGCGTTGCCGACATATTCCTGGGCGCGCAGGCAGTTCTAACGCGCGGAGAAGGCTCCAAGCCTACGGTCGCAGTCAGCTATTTTCACCGGGTATATGACGGAGGAGCGCCGGATCTTGACGTCGGTAGCCCAACCAATTCGTTCCTCGTCTTAGCCAGCGCTGATGTAAAAGGATTTCACTATGACGCAAATGCAATCTTCAATGAGCTTAGCGAAGGTCCGGTGCGCAGGGCTCAGTTTGGACAGACGCTTTCGATTTCTCATTCAATCGGCGGAAAGTTCACACTTTCGGGTGAGATATGGCACTTCACTCAGCCATTTCTGCACGGCCACGCCCTTGGAAATCTTTGGGCCGTGAGCTATGCCGCACGGAAGACATTGGTCCTGGATGCGGGTTTCAATCGAGGATTAACCACTACATCCACGCACTGGGAAGTTTTTGCGGGATTTACCTATTTGCTTCCACATCGGCTTTGGTAGATTGTGCCGAAAACCCAAATGTTTCCCGGCAGAGACTCAGATGCATTTCGTTCACGCCCAGTCTCACATTACACCTGCAACACGTCTCCTTCTTTTGCGACCATCTGATACAGCACCGGATTGACGAAGAATCCCAGGACTAAGCGCGAAATCAATCCAGCGACGACGACAATAGCGAATGGTTTTTGCGTATCGCTGCCAACTCCCGTGGACATTGCTGCCGGCAGCAAGCCGAGACACGCCACCAGTGCCGTCATCATGATGGGCCGCAACCGCAACAGCGACGCACTCAATGTGGCCTGCTGGATTCCCATGCCTTCCAGCCGCAACTTATTGATGTAGCTCACTAGAATTACAGCCGTTTCGACGGACACGCCCATCAGCGCCAACAAACCGAGAATGCTCGAAACACTGAACGGCGTATGCGTCAGCTTCAGCGCAATCAGCGCGCCGACCGGCTCCGTCATTACGACCCCCAGAGCGATCGTGATCGGAAACTTAAAGTTTCCGTACAACGCAAACAGGATCATGAAAATCAGCAGGATGGTAAGCGGACCGATAATAATAATTTGCGATTTCGCCTCGAGCAATTCGCTGTATTCGCCGCCCCAGTCAAGACGATAACCCGGAGGAAGTTGCACGGCTTTATTCACGGCGGCCTGCCCGGCGTTGACGATGCCCTCAAGGTCACGCCCTTCCACCGAAAACTGCACGCCGATGTAGCGAGAATTGTTTTCACGATAAATAAACGAAGCGCCGCTGCCCTGCTTAATCGTAGCGAGTGCGGACAGAGGTATTTGCTGACCCGTGGGCGTCGGAACCAGCAGATTCCCAATCTCCGTCGCGTTGGAACGGAATTGCGGTTCCATACGCACGACAAGATCGAAGAGTTTTTCGCCTTGAATTACTTGCGTGGCAGCCTGGCCGCCAATCGCGGCCTGCACAACGTTCTCGACATCCGCAACATTTACGCCATAGCGCGCAAGCTCGGGGCGGTTTACGTCCACGATCAGGCTCGGCTGCCCCAGTTCGCGCACCACCGTCAATTCTGTGAATCCCGGCGTGCGATCCAACACGTTCTTGATCTCTACAGCTTTCGATTCCAGAATATTCAAATCATCGCCGAAGATTTTTACCGCCAGCGCGCTCTTCAAGCCGGTCAGCGCCTCGTCCACGGCGTCCTCGGCGGGTTGCGTGTAGTTGAAGATCACGCCGGGGAATGACTCAAGCTTCTTTTGTATCGCGACCGTCAGCGCTTCCTTCGTATGGAAGTCGCTCTTTAGCCACGAAGAATCGCCGTAAGGTTTCAGCCCGACATAAAACTCGCAATTGAAAAATCCGGTGGCGTCCGTGCCGTCATCCGGACGGCCAAGCTCTGATCCGACTTCTGTCACTTGCGGATACGCCGACAGAATGGCGCGAACCTTGGGAGCAAATGCGCTCGCTTCCTCAAACGAAATTGTGTAGGGCATTGTGGCGCGAACCCACAGCGCGCCTTCGTCAAGGTGCGGCATGAATTCGCCGCCAATGGCCGGCACCAGCAACAGCGCGGCGCCGAAGACGAGTGCTGCGAGCAGCATGGTCGTCTTTGCGTGACGCAAACACCAGCCAAGCATGCCGCCGTAGAAATTCCTAATCCACTCAAATACGAAGTTGCGGTATTCCTTAACGCCACTCTTAAACCAGTAAGACGCCAGCACCGGCACAACGGTGAGTGTAAGCACCAGCGCACCCAGAAGCGCGAAGGCCATCGTATCCGCCATCGGATGGAACAATTTCCCGGCGGGCCCGGTAAGCGCATAAATCGGAAGGTATCCGGCAATGATGACTGCGACGGAATAAAAAATCGGGCGGTCAACATCGCGCGCCGCCAGCAAAATCACTTCGTGCAATTTGTACTGCGTGCCGTGGCGCTCGCCGAGTTCGCGATAAATGTTTTCGACCATCACGATGGTGCCGTCAATGATGATTCCGAAATCAATCGCGCCAATACTGAGTAGGTTCGCCGCTTCTCCAGTTGCGTGCAGAAAAATAAACGCGAAAAGCAGCGCCAGCGGAATGGTTAGCGCCGTAATAATCGCCGCGCGCACGCTCACCAGGAAAAACATCAGCACAATTAAAACGAAAACCATGCCGCGCAGAAGATTTCCCTCGACCGTGTCGGTAGTGATGCGGACGAGATCGCTGCGGTCGTAGAACGGATGGACTTTTACGTCGGGAGGCAGAGTTTTTTCGTTCAACTCCTTGGTTTTCTGCTCGACACCTTTCAAGACGTTCTGCGTCTGCTCGCCGCGGCGCATCAGAATCACGCCTTCGACGGCGTCGTCATTCTTCTGGAATCCAAATTCGCCCAGGCGCGGCGCGTGTCCGATTTCCACGCGGCCGATATCCCGGATTCTGACCGGCGCGCCATTCGCGCTGCCCACCACAACCGATTCAATATCTTCCACGTCACGAAGCAGCCCCAGTCCGCGAACGTAATAAAACTGCCCGCCCTGAGAATAAAATCCGCCGCCGGTATTGGCGTTATTCACCGACAGCGCGTTGATCACCTGCACGATGGGAATGTGGTAGTTATAAATTCGCGCCGGATCCAGCACCACTTGATATTGCATGGTCGTGCCGCCGAAACCGGAATCGTCCGCTACTCCCGGCACCGACTTGTACGCGCGCTCCACGGTCCAGGATTCGATCGTGTGCAGTTCCTGCGCCGAGCGATCCGGGCTTTCCAACACGTAGCGATAAACGAGTCCGCTGGGGCTGAACAATGGCGCCACGCTGGGCGATACGCCTGTTGGCAAAGTCGCATCGGGCAGTCGCTCAAAGATTAACTGGCGCGCAAAGTAGGGATCCGTGCCTTCATCGAAAGTCAGGCGCAGGTCACTCAGTCCGTAGAGCGAAATCGAGCGCATTACGGCGAGATGAGGCGTGCCGTTCATGGCCAATTCAAGAGGAAGAGTTGTCAGGCGTTCAACTTCTTCGGCGGCATGGCCCGGCCACTGCGTGATGAGTTCGACCATCGGCGGAGAAAGATCCGGATAGGCGTCCACCGGCATCCGCTGGAACGATATGGCTCCGGCGATAATGATCAGCACCGTGACCATCAGCACCAGAAAGCGCTGGCGTAGCGCGAATTGAACAATCCTATGAATCATTGCTGTTGCTCCCAACCTCGCATCGCGATGAGTGCCGAACCATCACTCGTGCCGAAATAAAAATCACGCTAAAACAAGAAAGCGCTGAGACAAATTTAGTGCTGCAATGAATTCTTAAATTGCAGGAAGATTCCGCCGTCACCGACCACGCGCTCGCCTTCTTTCAGTCCAGCGGTAATTTGCGTTCGTCCATCGCGGCTTTCGCCGATCGTTACCAGTCGCCGGCCAAATTCATTGCCTTTGTCTCCGGTCTGAACGTAAACGAAGGGCATATTTTCCGTGTCGCGCAGAACGGATGCGTCAGGCACTACCAGCGCGTCGGCAATCGCGCCGGCCTGCACCGTCGCCGTCACGTACATGTTGTTCTTTAATTTTTGGCCGGGATTATCCGTGACGATTCGCGCCTGCAGCGTGCGCGTGTTCGGATCCAGCGCCGGCGCGATGTAGGAAACGCGTCCGTGGAATACTTCGGGATACGAATCCGTGATGATATCCACACTATCTCCGGTCTGCACGTAAGCCAGGTCGCTCTGATATACGTTCAGCAGGACCCACACCGTTGACATGTCCGAAATTGTGAAGCACTGCGTTGTGCCCGCGGTCAGCAATTGTCCGGGGCCAACGAGCCGGTCAGTAATTTCACCCGAAACGGGAGATCTCAATGGGACTTCGAAAGAGGGCGGTGCTTTCAGCATCGCCGCAGGGTCAGAAATTCCCAGCACTTTTAGTGCGGCCTCGCTCGATTGCAAATCAGCCTGCGCTTGAGCTTGATCGGATTCGGCCTGTTCCACATCACGTTCCGCAATCGCATGGTGTTCATACAGATCCTGCGCGCGCTTGTAGTTTTTTTCGGCCAACTCGAATGCGGTGCGCGCCTTCATGTAGCCGGAGCGGAGTTGCGAATAATCCGGGCTATTCACCGTGAGCAGCGGCTGCCCGGCTTTGACCATTTCGCCGGGCGCGACCAGAATTTCATGCACCGGACCGCCAACGGCAGTGAACACAGGTGTCGTCTTGAATAAGTTGTAGGTGACCGTGCCCGTCAGGCGCAGAACGCGCGGCAACTTAATTTTTTGGACGGGCACCACTTGTATATGCGTCATCTGATCCTGCGGCACGGTGAAGAGCCCCGCCTTTTCGGATGCCGTCTCGTTGCCCGAATAAGAAGTCATCTGCGACGCGGATTTATCCTCCGAGCCGCATCCGGCACACAAAGCTGCCACCATGCACGCTGCGAGCAGCGCTGCGGCAAAGGAGAAATTTTGTCCTGTGGTAGTGAACGGCGTTTTGATGGAAATGATTCGCTTTATTTTCATGGCAAGGTCCTTGTACCCACGGCATTGCGTAGCTGTTCCAACGCGGTCATGTAGCTGGCCAGCGCCTGGCGATAAGCGAGTTGGTTGGAACGATACGTTCGTTCGGCGTCGAGAAAATCGATCAAACTTGCGGCGCCGCGCCGATAGGCGTATTCGCTGATGTCCCGCGATTGCTTGGATTCGTCCAGAAATCCACTGCGGTAAAGTTGAATAATCTGGTCGTTGGTGTGCAAAGCTTCATAGGCGCTTACGACGTCCGAAAGAGCCTGCTCGGCCGCCGCCGTGTTTTGCTCCTGAAACTGTGCGATCGCATACTTGGTGCGCGCGATTTCGCCCTGATTGCGGTCGAAAATAGGTATCGGTATGTTGAAGAAAAACGCGAGGGAATTCACCGCGCCGACGTGTGAATAGTTTGCAGTGGCGCTTATATCGACCTTCCCATTGGCTTCCGCGAGTGATTCCTGGCTCTGCGCCGCCGTAACCGCTAATTGCGCGGCGCGCACATCAGCACGAGTACGCAACGCCAGCGCTTTCAAATCGTCCATGCCGACGTGCACCGGTTGATAATCCAAATCCCCTTGCACGTCGTAATTGTCCGGCACGGCCGCGAAGCCAAGAAAATCGCGGAGCGCCGAAAGCGCTTGCACCTTGGCCAGCTTCGCCGTGGCAACATCGCTCTGGAACTGCAGCAATTGCAGCTTGATTTTCAGGAAATCGCCTTCGCTGATCGCGCCCGCTTTGTACTGGGCTTGTCCGATGTCCACTGTCTGCTGAAAACTCTTGATATCTTCTTCCGCCAGCTCGATCGTGGATTGCGCCAGCAGCGCCGCTACGAATTGCTGCCCGACATTGAAACTCAGTGTGCGCTCGGCGTCCGCCACCTGTGCGGAGGTGACGGACGTCGCGTCTTTTGCCGCCGCGAGCCGATGCTGGCGCTTTTTCCCGCGCTCAAACAAATAGCCCACTCCAATATCGAATTGCGCCGAGTTGTCAAAATATGTGGACGTGAAATTACTCGGACTCAGGATTGGCAGGAATTGCGAATCGAAGTCGAGCGTGGGATTCGGCCTGAGATTCGCGGTGATTTCCTGCGCCTGATTTTGCAGAATCGTCGTGCGCAACGCTTGCAACGAATGGTTGTGCTTTAGCGCGAGCTCCACGGCCTGGTCCAGCGTGATTCGCACCGGAACGCTTTGCCCGCGCGCCTGCTGCGGAATAATTGCGGAAATTGCGAACGCAACACCGAGCCCAACGGCAAAAGTTTTCTTGAACTTTACAAATCCATGTAGAGAACTCATGGCAACTTTCTACCTCCATTAAGAAATCATTGAATGGAAAGAGAGTGGACGCTGCACGAGAAGCGGAATCGACTACGACGAAGGCGCCACACATCGCGCGCAACGTTGCTTCCTGCCAGGCCCGGGAAAATCCTCTAAGGAACTACGCGATCGGAGGGGCTCGGGAAATACTGAAGGGGAGTTCAGGTCCGGCAACACGGATCGAATCCGCCGGTAAAGCAGCTGTACCAACCGCCACCGGTGCCGAAACATAGCTGGCGACCAGATGCGGGGTTGCGGCTTGATGGCTCAGGTGGCAAGTCTGGCAATTCGCGCTGGATTCTCCGCGATGATCGTGCCAAACGCTACTGCCGACAAGCGCGACCACGAGCAAAAGCGCGGCCAGTATGGCGCCAATCTTTATCGCTCGAATTGTCCGGTCTTGCCGCATAGCGAACGTACTTTGCCGTTCCCGCGCCTCAACGAACCGGGCGCTGCCCTGGAAACGGGGACGTCTAGTGTACTCCAGACGCACCCGCAGCGTAAATGGTTGCACCATATGCGTTAACAGCGGTTCACGCCGTCTGCTTCAGCGCGCGTTCCACCAGATTCAGGCAGCGCTCCGTGCGATCCCGCAGAGCGCCCTTCATATCCTGCTGGCTGCGGCGCAATGTATGCAACTCATCCGCTATGGAAAGCGCCGCCAGCACGGCCACGCGCACCGAATCCACGGTGTGAGTTTCCTCCGCCACCGTGGTCATTTTCGCGTCCACATATTTCGCAAGGTCTTCGACGTACGTCGTGTCCAGATCACCTTGCATGTAATACGTCTGGCCAAAAATCTGAATCTTCATTCGTTCAGCCATCAACAAGCCTCCCCGCGGGCTCCGCCATTTTGCTGCGCCTGCTGCGGCAAAGCAACTAAATCTGACGATCGCGCGTGAAATTCACCAGCAAGCACGCCAATAAACAAAAGGCCGGTCCCATTCGCGGGGCCAGCCTTTTTACGAATAGCGATGTTGTCTGACTGAAAGAACAGTCGGATTAAGTTGTGGTGGCTTCAAGCTCGGTCGCGAAAACAGCTTCAAAGCGCTTTTTTTCGTCCTGATCGTGCAGCATGACGATGGGTACAACGCGCATGGAACGCTTGCAGCCGCGGCACACGGTTACTTCGCCCTGCAAGTCTTGCAGGAAGCCGTCGGTAAATCGATATAATGACCGTTCGCGCCGTGCGTTCTTCGCGCCTACAATGCCACAGTGCGGACAGGTGAACTCGACCTTATCTTCCTGTGGATCGCGGTTCAACGCCGCCCAACCGGTCGGCCGTACGCCTAGAGTTTCAACGGATTGCCGGATCATATTACAGTACCTACCCTTTCGCGCTTCGGGGTATTTCCCCCAAGGTCTCTGATGCTCTACATAACCTGTTGGATGCAAATACAGGTGGGAATATTCCCAGGCCCCAGCTAAATTATTGACGGCCCGTTATTTACCACATTTAGAAGGAAGCTGTCCATCAAGAAATCAGCCTGCAACCGAACCCTACGGCGACCCCATAGTCTAGTCCTAGTACCCACCGAAGACAAAAAAACTTCATCAGTAGTCGACCCCCTTGAGCAGGTCTTGCCGCTGCACGTACTGAAAGCGGTTCGAGTCGGCCTTGACCGACAAATCAGCCGCCTCATTCCATCCCGTCGCATGCGTCCCGGTGTAAGTATCCACGACCACCGCCTGATCCAAGGTGTATTCCTGGAAGCTCTTACTCATCTTTGCCTGACTGTCCCACTGGGCCTCGACGCTGGCATTGTGCGCGTCATTGGCGGCGTGCTGGGCGTCCGCCTGTTTCCTCGCGTTTTCGCCCACCTGATGGATTTGATTGATTACCTGTTGGGTTTGCGCCTGAATCACCGCGCCGTTCTGCCTCATGCTGTTCGCGATAGCGAGCAACGTCGGCCACTCCTGTGTGGCAAGCCGCTTCGGCGCGCTCACGCGAGTAACCGTCATGGCCCATTGGGCCGGGCCGACGCGTTTCATCGCGCCAATCAATATGAGGGACGTCAGTGGGCCTTTGCCGTCGTGCATGTCCAAATTCCCGATAACGGTAACTCCGTCGGCTTGGTATTGGTTAGGAGGAGATTTGGTCTTGCTGGTTACGGTCAGTGACGGCACCGCCACATGAGATCTTTCGGCGGCCTGTTTCTGGTACGCCATAAACGCGTCCACTAAATCCCGGCCAAACGGATACACCGAAAATTGATTCGGCAACGGCCTACGGCCGCTCTGAGTCTCATAATTTATCAAGCCCTGACCCTGCTGGGTCGATGGATCGAGTATCGTATGAATCAGCGATACGGCAACCATTTCTCCATTTGGGCCAGACGTAATCACTGCGCCCCCGGCGGCGCTATCAATCTTCCACCCCGTCGGCAATCCGATGGTTCCGCTGTTATCGGGAAAACGTGTTTGGTGCAGTTCCTGAACCGGAGCACCCTTCCCCGCGCCCGCTGCGGGTTGCGCTCCGGCGGGTGGATCCACGTGCCACACTTCATTCAACTTCTTCATCATCGGATTCATCGTTTTGCTGAACCGGTCTGCGTCATCGTAGATCACCGCAGCGCCCGGTTTGCTGCCGCTGGGCATGGCCACGATCACCAATCCCGCCATGCGCGTGCCGTCCTGATTTTTCGCGGTCACCGTGAAGAAAATTGCCAGCGAATCATTTCCGCGCGTTTGAAAAAATTTACCGATCTCCGGCCGCTCGCCGAAGTGTCCGTGAATATTACGCAGCATCGTGACCATTGCATCCTTCATTGATGATTGATCCTCCAGCGGCCCATAAATTATTTGCCCGCCGCCGGGATTATCGATTGTCTTCAGCCCGCCATCCGCCGCGCGCGCCGGCGCTAGAAATGCCGCCGCACACAACAGAACAACAGTTGTTTTTGCGATCAGTTGGGTATCGATGCGATTCACGGCCGCCGCCTCGTATTAATGGTCAGATTTAGATAGCGCATTCTAGCACCGACGTGTCCGCGCTCATTTCTTTACAAATTCCACTCGCCGATTCTCGGCTCTTCCTTCGGGCGTGTCGTTTGACCCAGTCGGCTTCGCCGCGCCGAAGCCATTGGCGGTCAAGCGGCTCGCACTAATTCCAAACTGCGTCACCAGCACGGATCGCACCGCCTGCGCACGCCACTTGGAAAGTTCCAGGTTGTGCGCCGAATCGCCCGCCGAATCGGTGTACGCATCAATTTCCAGTTTCAAATTCAGATCTTTCGCCAACGCCGCGGCAATCTGTTTCAACACCACTGCTGATTCCGGTTTCAGCCGGTCGCTACCAGCATCAAATTCTATTCCGTGCGTCACATATTTTCCGCCCGCGTTGATTACGCTCGAAAAATCCGGCGCCGTTGCCGCTACGCGCACTTTGTGAATCGCGACATCTCTGAATTTCGCTTCCACAACATCAAAGTGATTGATCGCCGAGAACTGAAACTCGTTTACGTCGATCACTCGCTGTCCATTTAAATAGACGCCCATTCGTCGCTGTTGCGCCCACAGCGCAAACTCAATCGGTTTCGATGTGTCCGCCGCGATCTTTCCGCGTCCGAGCGCTCCTCCATCCGCGCCCAGAATTTGCACGCTCGCGAACTTCCCGTCGGTATCACCGTGAACCACCGCGGTCAGCACAATCGTCTTACCGTTCCGGAAATTCCATTCCATTTCGCCGCCGCCCGTCCATTCCAACTCGAACGTGAAATTCGCCGGAACGGCGAGCGTCGGAGAGGTCAGTGTCACGTTATCTGCCGCGTACATCTCCGGCGGAATGCCTTCTCGTGTCCGCAGTTCAAGCTTCCCTTCGTGCGCCGGCCAGTGCGGCGAAATTTCATCCGCGCCTATATCGCCGAAATCGTCGAAGAAAATTGTTCTCTCACCGGGAATAAATTCGATCGCCGCGGATTTCATTTCTGGCTGACCCGCCGGACTTGTCGGAATCGCAACTGCCGGTTTCGTATCCGATGGATTCGGCAAGGCATACGGATCCTCTACCGGGCCGTTCGGCCTGAGACTGGTCAAATCCCCAAGCCCATTTGATTTCACCGAAAGCCCAAACGTTGAGCCGATTCCCAGTGCCGAATCCGATCCTTCGCCGGCTACTCGAATCGAAGGCGGCAGATCTTCACTTTTTTGCGCGTCACCCGGACTACTCGTGGGCATTCCGGCAATTCCGCCGATGTTTCCCCCGAATTTTCTTTGGTTCGGACCTTTGCCGGGAACGGTGGTGGCGCGCACGGGATGTCCCTGCTCATCCACGCTCTGTTGGCCTTTGGAATTTTGGATCGACACAATCTTGGCCATCACCGCGTAATCAAAATCGCCATGATGAATGTACTCAAACTGGAATTCAATAGTCGTCTTGCCGTGCGACACGCTCGCGTGCGTTACTTTTCCTTTGATTGCATCGCCCTTGAATGAATCAGGGCTTAACACCTCACCCGTAATCGGTTGGCCGACGGGAGCGCCCCCCACGTTGAGCGTGCTGGTCAGTCTTACGCTCATTGAAACATCCTGTGGAATCGCGGCAGCTATCGGCGCGGTTGCCGCAATGGCCAGCGCGAATCCTGCCGCGACGACAACTGTGCGCGCGCTTCTTCTTAAATCTGCCATCGTCATCACCGAGAAAGGTCTGCGCATACAAACAATTATCCTTTCTACGCAGTATACGCTCGGACCTGCAGTTTCCGTTTTCGCTTCATGCTGCCATTACACCGGGAACATTCGCCGCCGCGTGGTGTCCAATCTTCGAGAGGGCGCGCTTCTCCAAACTTACTAACAACGATTGAGTTGCGGCGGAATCACTCATCAAAGCCGCGGAAATGGGAGACGTGTCTATGCGCCCTACAAAATCGGGCCCCGAAGAATTCAATTCATCTGCAAGTTCGCAGCAGTCAGAAAAATCTCAAGAGAATTTTGGAATCTCCGCGCTAACGCGCTGCCTCGTAGACGCCGAGGGCAACACCACGGCAGGCGCAGGCCGTTCGCGACGGAAAGCGCTGGGAGTTTCCGCGCTTGTGCAATTCTGCACACTGACCGCATTACTCATCGTGCCGCTCTTTGCCACGGGCAGCAGGTTCATTGTTCACCAGACAAACTTTGTTCCGCTTCCGCCGTACGGTGGCGCGCCGAGACACGATCTGCCGCACACACAGGCCCAGGCGACCAGCACGAATCACCTGCCGCTTCTCACCGTATTCCACGATCAGATTCAGATGCCCACGCGGCCACAAACAAAATTCAATTCACTCGAAGATGCAGATCTCAGATTAGGACCAACGACATCCTCGAATTCGGACGCAGTCCCGGGTGGCGAAGGAACCGGCGGAGCTACGAACTTGATTCCTGGCATTCCTGGCCCATCAGGACCACCACCTCCACTGCCGGAACCAAAGTTGCCGCCATCTCCGCGAAAACCCATCGCCGTAAGTCAGGGAGTTCAATTAGCTCTTCTGATCCACCGCGTGGAACCGGTCTATCCGAATTTCGCAAAGCAGACGCACAGAGAAGGCACCGTCGAGCTGCGCGCAATTATCTCAACTGACGGCGCGGTGAAAGATCTTCAAGTGCTCAGCGGCGATCCGGTACTCGCGCAAGCCGCGCGTGATGCCGTCGCGCAATGGCGATTTCGTCCAACGCTGCTGAACGGCGTCGCCGTGGAAGTAATCACATTCATTACCGTGAATTTTCATATCGGACAGTAATTATTCGGCGCGCGTGGGATCGCGGAGGTTGTTTGCGAAGCGCCGGCGGTACAACAACGGAAGAGATTTGGCTGGCCCCGTAACCGGGCACGAGTTCACTCGTGCCGAACGGATTGAATGAGATCTGGGCTTCCAGCCCCTGTGAAACTTGCGAGCGAATTTCTAATCCGCGGGAACCGCAGCATCGCCAGAAATCACGGAAGTCATCTGTTCCGCCACCGTTTCGCTCTCGTACGAAGTCGTCTCAGTCCAGAGCGAAGTGTCCGCCAGCAAACGCGAAACAAGTTGCGTGTGCAGCGCATGACCGGCCTTGTGCGCTTCCACCCGCCCCAGCAACGGTCTGCCCAGTAGCGCCAAATCGCCAATCAAATCCAAAGCTTTGTGCCGCACAAATTCATCCGGAGTCCGCAGCGGTCCGTTCATCACTCCGTCGCGCGTCAGCACAATCGCGTTTTCAAGCGAGCCGCCGCGCGCCAGCCCCGCCGCGCGAAGTTTGTCCACATCATCCAGAAAACAAAAAGTGCGCGCCGTCGAAAGCAGTTTCGTGAAACTTTCGCGATTCACCGCTAGCTCCACGTGTTGCGGCCCCACCATCGGATGCGGAAATTCCACGAACACACGAATACGGAATTCATCCGATGGATAAATTCCAATTCGCCGGTCGCCATCTTTCACTTCCACCGGCGCCAGCACCTTTAAATATCGCCGCCGCTTCCGCAACTTGCGGATGCCGGCCTGATCGATCATTTCCAAAAACGGTTTCGCCGATCCGTCAAGAATCGGCAGCTCCAGCGCGTCCACATCAATATAAATATTGTCGATCTGGCAGGAATAAATTGCCGCCAGGACATGCTCGGTGGTGGAAAGCCAAACGCCCTGCTTCATCAAACTCGTCGCGTAACTCACCCGCGCGACGTTTCTTCCATGCGCCTCAATCTGGAAATTCCGCAAATCCGTGCGCCGAAAAACAATTCCTACGTCCGGCGGCGCGGGATTAAACCGCATCCGACAATGCACTCCGGTGTGAAGGCCCACACCTTCAGTTTCTACCGAGCGCTCAATCGTAGTCTGATTCGGCATCGAAGAGACCTATCCTAGCAGTTTGAAGCCCGTCGCGTAGCCAAAAATGCCTTTTGTTTTCATTGCGTTACAACGGCAAAACAAGCGTCTAGCGCAACGGTGTGGTAATTACGCAACATTTCGCCCAGTATGTGCGGCGCTTACGGCGCAACACGTCCGCTAACGAATCGCTCTCGATCGCTCTGACCTCACTTGTCACGGTTGCGCTCGCGGCGTAAGATAATTATTCGAGATTTATCGCCGAACATGGCCACACCGTTCAACATTCTGCCCGGCAATTCAATTCCCGGCATGCCCGTGCCGCCGCCCGACGCGCACCCGCGTCCGGACTGGCTGAAAGTTCGTTTTTTCGGCGGACAGAATTATCAGGATTTGAAGGGCATCATGCACACGCTTGGCCTGCACACGGTTTGTGAAAGCGCGCGCTGTCCGAACATGGGCGAATGCTGGGACCATCGCACCGCAACTTTCATGATTCTCGGGAATATTTGCACACGCGCCTGCGGCTTCTGCTCGGTTCCGTCCGGAAAACCTCTCGGTCCTCCGGAAGAAGACGAGCCGGAGCGTGTCGCCGAAGCCGTAGCGAAAATGGGTCTGCGATATGCCGTCGTAACATCGGTGAATCGTGACGATCAGCCCGATGGCGGCGCCGCAATTTTCGCGCGCACAATTTCAGAAATCCGCCGGCGAGTTCCCGGCTGCCGCGTGGAAGTTTTGATTCCCGATTTTCGCGGCGAATGGTCCGCGCTCGAAACTGTCCTCGACGCGCGTCCCGATGTGCTGAATCACAATGTGGAAACAGTTCCGCGCTTGTATCGCGAAGTCCGCAAAGGCGCGATTTATGAGCGCTCGCTGGAACTGTTGCACCGCGCAAAAGAATTTTCCGCGGAAATTCCTACGAAGACGGGCATGATGCTCGGTCTAGGCGAAACGCGCGACGAAGTCATCGCCGCAATGTCCGACCTGGCCGCGCAGCGCACGGACATCCTCACGCTAGGCCAGTACATGCAGCCGGACCGCGAGCACTTGCCCATCGTTCGCTACGTGCACCCCGACGAATTCGCCGAGTACAAACAAATCGGCGAACAAATGGGATTCAAACATGTTGAGTCTGGCCCGCTCGTCCGCTCCTCCTACCACGCATTCGAGCAGTCCGAATCCGCCCGCAGCTAAGCTGCCAGTTTCCGCACCAAATCGGACCAATAATTCGATTTTAATCGTATAATATCGCTTTTCCAGGAGTTACCATGCGCCAGACCGAACTGCTCTCTCCGCGCGAAGCCGCCGAAGCGCTCGGCATCAGCTATCCAACTCTGAAGCAGTGGATCTATCGCGGCAAAATAAAAACCGTGAAGACCGCCGGCGGACATCACCGCGTGCCCGCGCGCGAACTGGAACGCTATTTACCCCGAGAAGAAGACGATCGCACCGCGCGCACGCGTTTTCGCCGCACCAGTGGACGCAACCAGCTCGTCGGAAAAATTGTGGATCTGAAAATCAGCGGACTCCTCGCGCAAGTGAAACTCAGCATCGGCGGCCAGCAAATAACCTCGATCATTACGTCTGACGCCGCGCGCGAAATGGGATTGCGCAAAGGACAAACCGCAGCCGCGCTCGTGAAATCCACCGAGGTAATGATCACGCGGGCATGAGCGCACCAGAACAAACGCAGCATTCGCAGCCAGGATTCTTCAACTGGTTGCGCAGCCGCGCCCGTTTCGACCGCAACGAATTTTCCGGCGCATTTGGAGACATCGGCACCGACTTCCCGCTCATCGTCGGAATGATTCTCGCCGCCGGCCTGCACATTCCCAGCGTATTAATTTGTTTCGGCGCGATGCAGATTTTCACCGGCCTGCTGTACGGCATGCCCATGCCCGCGCAGCCCCTGAAAGCGATGGCCGTAATCGTGATCGCGCAAAAATTAAGCGGCAACACTTTGTATGGCGCGGGCCTTGCCATCGGCGTTGTAATGCTCCTGCTCACCGTCACCGGCTCCGTGGACTGGCTCGGCCGCGCGGTTCCGAAAATCGTGGTCCGCGGAATTCAGTTCGGCCTCGGCCTGCAGCTTTCTTATCTCGCGCTCAAAAATTACATTCCCGCCGACGGCTACAGGGGCTACGCGCTCGCCGGAGCCGCATTTCTATTGACGATTCTTCTTCTCGGCAACCGGCGTTTTCCTCCCGCGCTTTTCGTGATCGCCCTGGGAATTATTTACGGCGTGATTTTCAAATTCGGCGGCAGTGTGCCAAATCTCGGATTCAGCGTCCGCCTGCCGCAGTTCCATGTCCCCATGTGGCACGACATTTATATAGGCTTCATCCTGCTTGCCATTCCGCAGATTCCACTTTCGCTCGGCAATTCCATTCTCGCTACGCGCCAGGTTGCCGATGATCTTTTTCCCGAGCGCCATGTCACCGTGAAAAAGATCAGCATCACCTATTCTGTGATGAATATCGTAAATCCTTTTTTCGGCGGCATTCCCACCTGCCACGGTTCCGGCGGCATCGCGGGTCACTACGCTTTCGGCGGACGCACCGGCGGCTCGGTAATCATTTATGGAATGTTGTATTTGATTGCAGGATTTTTCTTCAGTCCGGGGTTCGGAAACATGGTGCACTTATTTCCGCTTCCGGTTCTCGGAATCATTCTTCTATTTGAATCGCTCGCACTCATGCGCTTGGTGCGCGATACCATGTCCATCCCCGGCGATTTCGCAATTGTTTTGCTGGTGGGCCTAATCTGTTTCGGCGTACCCTACGGATATGTAGTTGGCCTCGTAGTAGGAACCGCGCTCTTCTATCTTCTGCCCGATCGCCTGAATGGAATAACTCGCTAGCTCAAATCACGCCCGTCTCGGTCCGTCATTCGGATTTTGACGTCATGCTGAACGAAGCGAAGAATATCCGGCGGCCAGTTTTGCCGCCGGGGTCTAAATCGCGCAGTAAATAAATGCCCGGATATTCAACTACCGCGCCCCAATAATTCCCAATCCCTCCCGCACCAACGCATCAACCCGCGCCTTGCAAGCACCCTCCGACGCAGGCAACGCCCCAGCCAAACTTTCCGCCGCATGATAACTCGCCGCCGCGCGCTCATTCCGGCCCAAAAGCGCATTCAAATTACCCATAAATAACGGAAAAATCGGATTCTGCGGATACCGCGCAACCAGTGGCTCCAAAAGTTCCAGCGCCCAGTTGTATTGCTGATCGTACACGCGAAGATTTTTCGATAAATAGAAGCGCGCATCCACCGCTGTCAATTCGCCATGAAGCATCGCGTCTTCCATTTGCTGAATACCCAACTGTTTGTCTCCGCCGGGAAGTCCCATGACCACTCGCAGCATCCGCGCGATAGACGAAAGCGTATCCACAAAATAGTTGTACAAACCCAATCCAGCTTTTGCGTCCGCCAGCGACGGATCCATTTCCAGCGCGCGCATCAAATGTGTGCGAGCCTTCACCGCCGCGTGCGCCGTCGCCCGACTCTCCTTACGAATCCCCAGCATCCGCACGCGCAGCACGTATCCCATTCCCGCGTAGAGATGCATCTCCGCGGTTTCCGTCGCGCGCAGCTGAGATTCCGCCAGCACCGTCACTTTTTCCGCCAGCGCAAGATAAGCATCGTCGCCCGGCGCAGCCTCATGATGCCAAACGTCAATGTGATTCCACTTAAATTCCAGCGCGCCGCAATAAATCCTCCACCACTGCGCTTCCGCCTCCAGCAAAAATCCAAGCGGTGATTCAGGCCGAGAGCTTTCCATCCGCCGCGCAATCACAATCGCCGCTTCCGTGTTGCCGCGATACAGCACATCCAAACTGTCACTCGCTTCCTGAGGAAAAACGGCGTGCGCCGCCGCGCGCGTCGCCGTTGCCGGAACATATCTGCCGCGCGAAGCCTGCCCGGCGTGCACACTCGGCGCGCACAAGCACATCGCAACAAGCAGCACGACGCACGAAGCTACAATTCCGCGAATTGAACTCTTTAACATGACGCAGCATTCTACTTCAATCCGAAGTTGTGTTTAGCAGCGGTCAGTTTTTGACAGGATACTAACCAGAAGTTAGCTCACCACTGTTGGGGCGGATAATCTTGTGTGCGCTGCAAACCGGGCGCTTGACCGACACATCATTCTTCCAGCACGGCGCCGCCGAATATTGGACGGCCGCCGAGTGACGTGTAGAAACCATAAAACGCCATCGCGGCCATCAGCAGAATTCCGGCGAGACTGAGGCCCGCATACCACGCAGATCCCTGCGTCGTCAGGGGGAAGCTGCCCAGTATATCGGTGAAGAAATAGGACGCCACCACAGCCAGCAAGCCAAAGTGTAGAAACAGAAACACGGTCAGGCCAGTCGTGATCAGAACGGACACCACGGTAACAGCAGTGAACGGGTCCGCCGACGGCGGGCGGAAGAACGTGATCAAAAGGATACACACGATCGCTGCCACCCATTCCTTGCGCAGTAAGGCCCGGAGAAGGAACAGGGTAAACAGAATCACAAACGAGATAAAAAGCGAAAGGATCAAGCTGTTCGATAGATCGGCGATGACCGTTCGCGCACCGAGAAACTGCCACTGCGGACCGGAATATGGCTGCAACGGAGGATGGCCGAGCCACGAGGGAATATGCCACCCCAGTCTTACGGACGCGATCGCAAACGCCCCCAAAAGACAACCGAAAAGTACATCGCGTCCCACCAGTGGATCCCGAAAGCCACCCGCCAGCAGGCGACTCCACGAGACC
>CZKC01000111.1_pt3 | contig 163484 bp, 148 predicted proteins | sample 1122341 | NCBI WGS metagenome assembly CZKC01 (sample SAMEA3539301, study PRJEB10725) | soil metagenome | biome: tundra; feature: field; material: soil | place: USA | collected 2010-05 | depth 0.15 m | reverse complement strand
AAGGCAATATGTGACCGGCGCGTTGGTTGGCATCATGCGGCCGAGCGAGCGGCTGGCGGCGGCCATTCCGAATCGAACGTTTGCGCCGCACTGATGGCATTTTGTTGCGGTGGTGCCGACGAGGGTACCGCACGAAGGGCACATGCGCGGGCGCGCGTTGGATGGATCGCTGCGGAAAAATCTGGTGACGGCGTCGCGAACGCGATCAATTTTCCATTGCCAACGTAGCGGAACGGGCACTCAGTCTCCTTTAGAGCACGGATTTCTTGCGAGCGTTTGCCGCGCGTGCCTATAATACTTGAAATTGAGAATCACCGCCGAAAGCGCAAATGGGAGGGAATGGTTATGAAGGACTTTGAAGATTTTGGGCGCTGGTTGGACGAAGAAGTGCAGCGCGTGCGTCAGGTGATTGAGACGGACATTAAGCCGACCGCGGAAAAGAAATGCATTTCTGCGCTGCGGATTGCGTCGGAGAAATTGTCGTCGATGGCGGAAGAACTTGAAAAGCGGGTTGCGCGGAAGAGCGCCTGAGGATCTTCTATTGGAACAAGAATTCAGCGAACGGCAGAGACGGAGACGTGACTCTTCGCGCGTAAATAGTGCGCGGAAGAATTCTTTCGTGTCGGACTATGCGGACGCCAGCGATGGAGCGCGAGTTGGATTGGGATTTCGTTCGGCTGCTGGCGTTTGGATATTTGTGGCGATGGTTGCGGCGTTTGCGGCGGTCAGTTGCAGTCAGCACAGGACTTCGGCGCGGGTGCCTGCGGGGCGGTCTGCAAAAACATCGACGAGCGGTGGACAATCTGGGGATGCTTCGACGAATGGTGGGCGTGCGGATGCGACGGCGTCTGCGGGAACGACGAATGGCGGAGTGACAGCACATTTGGGGCCGGTTCCGGCGGGCGAAGATTCTGGCGTGCGGTCGCGTGGGCCGGTGGAGCAGGGAATCGCGTCATGGTACGGGGTGCCGTATCACGGGCGGCGTGCGTCGAACGGGGAAATTTATGACATGTACGAATTCACCGCGGCGCATCGGACGCTACCGTTTAACACTGTGGTGCGCGTGACGAATCTTGTGAATGGCGAACAGGTGGATTTGCGCATCATCGATCGCGGACCGTTTGTGGAAGATCGGATTATTGATTTGTCGCTGGCGGGCGCGCGCGCGATTGATATGGTGGGGCCGGGGACAGCGCGCGTGAAAGTTGAAATCATTTCCGCGCCGGGAAATGTCAGCGTGACGGCGGGACGATTCGCCGTGCAAGTGGGCGCGTTTGCGGATCGCGCGAATGCGGAACGATTGCGCGAGCGACTTACGGCGGATTATCAGCACATTTCGATTCAGGACACGACGGGGCCATCGGGAAGATTATTTCGCGTGTGTGTGGGGAGCGAGCCGAATGAAGCGTCGGCGCAGAAGCTCGGGAACAAATTGAGCAGCGAGACAGGACTCCACACGTTCGTTATAAGACTTGATGACGCGCAGGCGGTGGCGGCTCCGGGAAGCGAGACGCTGAGATGAGTGACGACACCGCGATGAGCGACGATTGCATTTTTTGCAAAATCGGGCGGAAGGAAATTCCCGCGAAACATATTTATGACGACGCGGAAATATTCGCGTTTGAGGATATTCATCCGCAGGCGCCGACGCATTTGTTGATTTCTCCGCGGAAGCATTTGGTTTCGCTGAATGATGCGGAAGACGGCGACGCCGGGATGCTCGGGCGCATATTGTTGGTTGCGAAGCGTCTGGCCGGCGAGCGCGGGATTTTGGGCGGATACCGCGTGGTGATTAATAATGGCGCGGAGGCTGGGCAGAGCGTGGATCATTTGCACGTCCACTTGCTTGGCGGGCGCGCGATGCACTGGCCGCCGGGGTAGAGATCGTGGAGCTGCGAGATGAAAAAGACGGTTGGTACTTGTCGCTCGACGGCGGCTTAGTTCAATTGATTCAAATCGATTTCAGATTGGGTCTGTTCTTGTCCGACAGATCGGACAAAGCGTAACTATATGTTGGGGCACCATGTCGGTTGAAAGGGGTAGACGGAGAGGTGGTGCTCACTCCGGCGGAGTCTTCGAGCCTCGCACCGATTTTGCCTTTCTTCAATTCGAAGGTGATCGGCATTTGCATACGAAAGACGGGACAATTAAAGGTTGAGTTTCGTGATGGCCAGATCCTTGAAGTCGATCCCCGCGACGCGTGTGAGGCGTGGGAGCTTGGCTGCAGCACAATCGGCCTGCTTCTTGTTTGCTCGCCGGGGGCTCGGTGTCCGTCTTTCGGCAGGCCAACCGTCCAGGCAAAGGCGCAAAGCAGATCCGGCGAAGTGATGCACTCGATTGGTCCTAGTTAATCAACATTGATTAACATTGATGAAGAGCGGATAATCAGGGCATGAAGAGTGTTGTGCATCGAATACCGATTACAAAAGCACGAATCAATCTGGGACAAGTCGTGCGACGCGTCCATATTCACCGGGAGTACTTCATTGTTGAGAAAGATGGGATTCCTGTCGCGGGGATTATGAGTGCAGACGAGCTGGAGGACCATCTTGATCTTAAGAATCCCGGCCTGAAGAAGCAGATCCGAAAAAGTAACCAAGAATATCGACGTGGCAAGGCTCGAGATGCTGGAGATTTTTTGGCAGAGCTGCGCAGAAGTTCCGCCAAATCAAAAAAGTGAGCTGTTGAATGACTCCGCGATTTCGCGTTCTCAGCACACCTGCATTTGAACGTGAGTTTCGCGTGATCGCAAAGGGAAATTCACAAATTCCCTCCGCGTTTGAAGAACTCTTGAAAATCCTCAGCGACGACCCTCACAATCGAACTGGACAGTTCAATATCAAGAAGCTCGCGCAGGTGAAGCCGGGGGAAGGGCAATGGAGGATTCGCTGGCGCGAATACCGACTGAGGTACGACATTCTTGCCGGTGAAGTAGTGCTCCACTCATTTCGACATCGCAAAGAATCCTATTAAGAGCTGGCCGGCCATATCCTCCGTACAACTTGCCACACGCGAAACGGGTCCGCCTTAGTAGTCCGCTCCCTGTTTGTCCGTCATTTTGGACAAATCGAATTGGACCTTTATCGGGATGCTGCCAGCTTGTGTGGAGAACACGACGCCCTTGTCATTCTGGGCAATCGTGGGTCCGCCGGAAGCAGTCGTTTTGGCAAACTCGAAAATGATTGCGCTGGGCTGGTCGTTCTGCCTGTCCTGCGCAATTTTCTTCCCGACTACAACCGTCGCTTCGCTCGCGCGGCCCGCGACACCGAAAAGGCCTGGCGTCCCGCTCCCCAAAATCTGGACCGCATCTTCTGCTTTCATCACCAGCGTTCGGTCAGCAACGACAACGTCGTGCAGTGGGATGGCCGCCGCTTCCAGATCCCTTCCCAGCCGCAACGCTTCAGTTTCGCCGGGGCAAAAGTTCAGATCTACGAATCACTCGAAGGAAAGGTTGCAATCTATTACGGAGAAAACAAACTCCACTACACCGAAGGGGTGACATTTTCATCGGGCCGTTAGGGTGACATTTTTACGTTGCTACAACATTCGGTGCGATCGGTTTTTCCATTCAGGACTACGAGGGAGAGAACGCGTTTGCGGTTGGGAGAGACCTGGGCGCGTTCGCCCATTGCGGCGGCTTGCTGAAACATATCGCGAGCTTGTTCGGTGTCGAGGACAACTGTTTCGTCAACCTTTGGAGCGACGGGTTTGTGCGGAGCGTCGCTGGGTTGCACGGTGATGTACGCGGTATCCACCAGCAGACAATGTTTGCCGACTTTGATGCTGTCGCGGTGTTGAAGGGCGGAGCGCTCGACGCGCATTTCATTTACGAAAATTCCGTTCAGACTTTGGAGGTCCTCGACGAAAAGCTGTTCTTCCACCCAAGAAATTCGGGCGTGATGGTTGGAAACAGCGAGATTATCTATCATGACATCATTGTCGGGTGAACGACCGATCGCCATCCCGCGAGTACCGACGGGAAGCTCCCGAAGTTCCCGGCCATCAAAACTGAGTATAAGGCGAGCCATGCGTGGGAAATCCTCTTAAGACAATGTTACAAGTGGACGACGGCGGAAGGAGCCGGTTTTATCGGGGAATTGTTGCAAGCGTCAGCGTCTAGATTGCGTCGCCAGCGGTTGCGGCTCCGTCGCCTTGGCGCCAGCGCTTGAATTTATCGAGCAGGCCATCGGGTTCGGGAATCATGCGGATGACGATTGCAGTGGAGTTATCCACGCCGCCATTCTCGTTTGCCAATTCGATGAGGCGGTCGGCGGATTGTTGCGCGGACATGGAAGTCATCAGAGTACTGGCGATTTCCTCGTCGGTGACCATGCGCGAAACGCCGTCGGTGCACATGAGGAGCGTATCACCGGGCAAGAGCACGTGCTCGTCGGCGTCAATTCCAATTTCACTGTGCGGACCGAGCGCGCGCGTCAGTACATTCTGAAGTTCGCTGCTCTCTGCCTGCTGAGGAGTGATCAAGCCCTGGCGGACTTGTTCGGCGACGAGGGAATGATCGGCAGTTATTTGTTCAAGAGCGCCCGCGCGAAGCAAATAAGCGCGGCTGTCGCCAACGTGAGCGAGGCTGAGGTCCTGACCCTCGATCCATGCAGCAACGACGGTGGCGCCCATTCCGCGCTGTTCGAGGTTGCGCTCGCCAGAATCGTAGATGCGTTGATTGGCGAGATAAACGGCACCCGCGAGCCGATTGGTGCGGGGAGAAAGATCAGGACGCGTTTCACCGAGACTTGGAGCGGATGGATCGCTAAGCGAGGCCTGACAGTGCTCGACGATAGTTTCGACGGCGAGATTGCTGGCGAGTTCACCGTGCGCTTCGCCGCCCATGCCGTCGGAAATGACATAAAGGCCGAGCGAGGGCTCGATGCGGTAGGCGTCTTCGTTATTGTCCCGAACGCGCCCCATATCGGTGCGCGCTCCCACATCCATCTTCACGCTGTACCCTCGGACTTCTGGCAGGCTAACAAAGCCGCGCGAGAGGCGCAAGCCGCTAAGCGAGACGCAGAGTGGCGAGGTAACCCCGGAGAAACAGTTGCGTCGGCACAGGACCGCGGGCTGTTTCATTTCGCTATACTGAATTGGCAAGCAGCTTGTCATGCCCTCTCACGAGCAGATTTGGGTTTCACCGAATTGCAATAAACGACGCTGGGCCGCGTGGTTGCGGTCGGGCTATGGTGTCCGTGCGCGAGCGCCTGAGCTGCGGGCACCGGCGATTGCAAAACTTAAATCGGAACTGCGAGTCGTGTGGATCGTGGACGCGCTGCGCGACGATTTGGAACAGCTTCGGGACCTGGCTGGAAATCTCCCACAAGTAAGAGTGATTGGCGTAATCGGCAAAAGTGCTCCGCCGAAGACGCGAGGAATCGAATGGTTCGCGTGGCTATCGCGGGATAGTGCGCGAGCGATTGTGGAGAAAACTGTGGCCGCGGCGTTTGGAAGTATGGAATTGCAAGCGCAACAGCGAAAAGCGATTGACGATCTGGCACGCACTGAACGCGAGATGGAACAGCTTCACGAAATCGGAATCGCGCTTTCGGCGACGCGCGATGCGGATGAAGTGCTGGAGCTTATTTTGACGAAAGCGCGGGAGATGACCGGCGCGGACGCCGGTTCGATTTATTTAATTGAAGAAAAGCGAGCGGATGCCGAATTAAACGGCGACGTGCGGCAATTCCTGAGATTCAAGATGTCGCAAAATGACAGTATTGAACTTCCGTGGCGGGAAGTGGCGATGCCGATTTCGGAGACGTCCATTTCCGGATTTGTGGCGCTGTACGGAAAAGCGATTAATTTGCGCGATGCTTATCGCGTACCCCGGTCGGCCCCTTACCGGCTCAATGAATACGTTGACCGGGATCTGGAATACCGCACGAGTTCACTTTTGACGCTGCCGATGAAGAATGCGAAAGGCGAAGTGCTGGGCGTGCTGCAGCTGATCAACTGCAAACGGGATCCGAAAGCGAGGTTGACGCGGCCGGAGATGGTGGCGCGACAGGTGAAGCCGTTTTCGGCGCGAGCGGTGCAACTTGCGCTTTCACTGGCATCGCAGGCGGCGGTGAGCTACGAAAATAGCAAGTTGTATCAGGGTATTGAGACGCTGTTCGAGGGATTTGTGCAGGCATCGGTGAGCGCGATTGAACAGCGCGATCCGACGACGTCCGGGCATTCGCATCGCGTTTCGGACATGACGTGCGGGCTGGCGGAAGCTGTGGACCGCACGCCAAATGGCGCTTATGGAGATATGCGATTTTCGCGCGAGCAGATGAAAGAGATTCGCTACGCGGCGCTGCTGCACGATTTTGGGAAAGTTGCGGTGCGCGAGGAAGTGCTCGTCAAGGCGAAAAAACTTTATCCGGGGCAGATGGAGGTTGTGCAGACACGGTTCGACTACGCGCGCAAGGAATTGGAAGCGCGCTACGAAAAAATGAAATTTGATTTGGTGTTGCGTGATGGAGTCGAGGGCGCGCGACAGGAAATCGCGGCACTGGAATGCGAGCTGCGGACGAAGGTGGAAGAATTGGACGACGCGTTCCGATTCGTGTCAAAGGCGAACGAGCCGACGGTGATGCCGGGAGGAAATTTCGAACGATTGATTTCGATTGGGAAGCAATCGTTCCGTGATCCGCGCGGCGGTGATTTGGCTTTGTTGACGCCGGACGAGATTCGCTTTTTGAGCATACCGAAAGGAAGTTTGGACACGAGCGAGCGGCTGCAAATTGAATCGCACGTGGTGCACAGTTTTAATTTTCTAATGCAGATCCCATGGACGCGTGAAATTCGAGGTATTCCGGCGATTGCGCGCGCGCATCATGAAAAATTAAATGGGACAGGATATCCGCAACAGTTGAAGGCCGAGCAAATACCGGTGCAGGCCAAGATTATGACGGTGTGCGATATTTTTGACGCGCTCTCGGCGTCGGATCGCCCTTACAAGAAAGCGGTTTCGGCGGAACGAGCGCTGGAAATCCTGGAATTATCGGTGCGGGATAACGAATTGGATCCAGTGCTTTACCAGCTGTTTGTGGATGCGAAGATTTATCAGCTTCTTCACAAAACCCACTGAGCTGCAAAACCCTTTCTTTTTTGAGTTGAACGAAACGTGGATGCAACTTGGCTCGTCATTGAACATGTCGGGGAGGTTGCGGTTCCATCCCCTCTAATGTAAGACTTTGCCGCGAAAGAGATTGGAAGCGGGCGGGTCGCAGACCCGCCCTTACGACGGAGGTTTGCTAATGTTGCGTCGGGGCAGGTTTATGGATGTGAAGCGAATACGAGTGACAGCGATTGCTGTGGTTTGCGCAGCTGTGTCGATACTGGCGTATGGGATTCCGGTTAGCGCGCAGACTTCGTACCAGAAACCACCCAAAGAAATTTTGGATGTGATGAATGCGCCGGTAGTGCCGACGGGAAGCGTGAGCCCTTCTGGCGACTACATGCTGATTTACCGGCAGGTGGGATATCCGACGATTGCGGATTTGGCGCAGCCGATGCTGCGGCTGGCGGCGATCCGGATCAATCCGGCAACGAGCGGGCCGCACAACGTTGCGTCGTTCACGGATTTTGTTGTGAAGCGGATTTCCGACGGCAAGGAGCAAAAGATTACGCTGCCTGCGGACGGACGATTTAGTCCGCCGCGATGGTCACCTGACGGGAAGCGTTTTATTTTCACGCAAACGACGCGGACGGCGATTCAGTTGTGGACGGGCGACACGACCGGCGCAATTCACATGGTTCCCGACGTCCACATAAACGCAGTTCTGGCGGGCGGCGGCGGACGTGGCGGCGGAGGCGGCGGTTGCGAATGGATGGGCGGAAGCACGAAGCTGCTTTGCAAGACGGTCGTTGCAGGTGGCAGGAATGCGCCTCCGGCAACCGCGAAGGTTCCGGTGGGGCCGCACGTGGAAGAAAGCTTTGGGCGCGCGACGGCAGTGGCGACGCTGGAAGATTTGCTGACGAATGCGCACGACGAAGATTTGTTTGATTACTATGCGACCTCGCAAATTACGACGGTGGATTTGTCCAACAACAAAGTTACGCCGATTGGAAAGCCCGCAATTTATGCGGGCATCAGCGCTTCTCCAGATGGAAAATATATTTTGGAAACGCACCTGCATCGGCAGGACGGGCACTACTCCTATTTGCTGAGCTGGAATTCATTTCCGCGTGACTCAGAAGTGCGAGATTTGGAAGGACGCGTGGTTTACAAGGTAGCCAGTATTCCGCTGGAAGATAATTTGCCGCGTGGAGGAATGTGGCCGGGGCCGCGTGACATCAGCTGGAAGCCGACGGATCCGCCAACATTAGTTTGGGCGGAAGCGCTCGACGACGGCGATCCGCAGAAAAAAGTTCCGCAGCGTGACAAAGTGATGTGGATCAAGGCTCCGTTCAAAGGTGAGGCGGCGGAATTATTCCGGACTGAATTTCGATTTGGCGGAATTTCGTGGGGCGAACATCCGGATTTCGCGATTTATCGCGAATCGAACATGCGTCCACGGCGAACGCGGACTTATTTTTTCAATCCGACGATCCCTGGCGAGGCCGCGAAGCTGGTGTGGGATTTGAATAGCGATGACCGCTACAAAAATCCCGGTAATCCGCTGACCCGCGAGCTTCCGAACGGGCGCGCGGCGGTTCGGGAGCAAGGTGATTACATTTTTCTGGAAGGTACCGGAGCAGGACCGGACGGCGACCATCCATTTTTAGATAAGTTCAACATCATAACGCTGAGTGCGGAGCGGCTGTTTCAGTGTCCGGACAACGCGTTCGAGACAACCGTTGCGTTGCTGAATCCGGATGCGACGAAGTTGATGACGCGGCACGAGTCTCCGAGCGAGCCGCCGAATTATTTTGTGCGAACAACGGGATCGGGGGATGCAAAGGCGTTTACACATTTTGCTGATCCCACGCCGCAGATTCGCGGGATTCATCGCGAGCTTGTGAAATACAAACGTGCCGACGGGATACCACTTTCGATGTGGGTATACACGCCTGCGGATTACAAACCCGGCACGCGATTGCCGGGGGTTTTCTGGGCGTATCCGCGTGAAATTGCTAGCGCGGACCTCGCGGGAGAAGTGACGGGCTCGCAATATCGCTTCACGACGATTCGCGGATATTCGGAATTGTATTTCCTGCTGGAAGGATACGTTGTGCTGGACGACGACAACGCGATGCCGGTGGTAACTCCGCAGGGAGGCAATCCGGAAAATGTGAACGATACGTATATCGATCAAATTGTGGAGGACGCGAGGGCGGCGGTTGCGAAAGCGGATGAGATGGGCGTGATCGATCCGAAGCGCGTAGGAGTTGGAGGACACAGCTACGGAGCGTTCATGACCGCGAATCTGATGACGCATTCGGATATTTTCCGCGCGGCGATTGCGGAAAGCGGAGCATATAACCGGACGCTGACTCCGTTTGAATTTCAATCAGAGCGGCGGACGATCTGGCAAGTGCCGGAAATGTATCTAAAGATGTCGCCATTCATGTTCGCGGATAAGTTGAAGGCGCCGATACTTTTGATCCACGGGGAAGCGGACGACAATCCGGGGACGTTTCCGATTCAGTCGGAGCGCTTTTACCGTGCAATTAAAGGCAATGGCGGAAACGTGAGGTACGTAACGTTGCCGCTGGAGGCGCACGGCTATCAAGCGAAGGAAACACTCGAACACGTTGTGTGGGAAAAACTGACGTGGTTCGACAAATGGGTGAAGAATGCGGACGCGAATACGCCGGCGACGACGTCCGGCACGCCGAACAAATAGTGTGCGTGGAACGAGACTCGCTCCGGCGCCGTGGCCGGGGTAGAATTGATTTCATGTACAGAAGCTTTGCGACCGCCGCGGCTCTGACCGCGACGGTTTGCGTTTGTGTGGCGATTTTTCCGTTGCGTGCATCGGGACAGCAGAAACAGATACCCCCGGAACTGAACGGTCATGCGAGCGTCGCGGAAATTGTGCTGCCGCCAGAACTTGAGGTGGAAAAACCGGCGACGCTGGCGGTGGTTGATAGCGACGGCTTGCTCGTCGAAGGCGTAACTGTGTCGTTGCCCGGCGGACGCAGGGTGACGACGGATGCTACGGGGCGCGCGCGATTTGTGGTGACGTCAGAACCGGGCGCGTTTATTGCCGAAGTGGCAGCGAGTGCGCTGCAGCCACGAGTGCGAGGGTATTCGTTGATCCGGGCGCATCCGGCGGAAAATTCTTCAGGACTCACGGTTTCTGAATATCCGCACACTTTGGTTCACGGCCAGCCCGCTGCTGTGATGGGATACGGCTTTCGCGGTGATGCGGAATTCGACGGCGCGAATGTTGGCGGGAAGACGGCGATGATTCTGGCGGCGTCACCGATGGGAATTGTTTTCCAGACGGTAGAGGACGCGAGTTTGGGGCCGGCGAGTTTGGTATTGAGTGTCGCGGGAATTAAACGCGAGCCGCTTTCCGTGACGATCGTCGCATTGCAAATTACGCGACCGGCGGGAACTGTCGTCGTGGGTAACAAGGATGAAATGTTTGTACGGGTGGCCGGAACAGAGCAAAAAATAATGTTGGCGGTGGAGAATCTTTCACCTGAAGTGTTGGATTTGACGGAGGGGAATTTTCACTCGGTGATTTCAAGTGGCGGCGTGCTGAACGAGGCTACGATTGGCATACGAGCACGTGGTGCAGGGGATTTTTCAGTGAGCGTGCACTTGGCACGGAGCGGCAACGCGGCAGCACCCGATTTGAAATTGGTGCGGCGAGAATTGATGGCGGCCCAAGGATTGGCGGAGGGCGCGTGGAGTGGGCGGATGGACCGTGCTCTGGTTCGGATGGATCGGGCAGAGAGAAATCCGCGAAACGTTGCGAAGTTGGAACAGGAGATTGCGAAGATGCTGGCGGAGAATCCTCCGGTGGATGTGAAGCGGCACTTTCAGGCGGCATGGCTGGCGGTGTCGCAGAAGTAAGGATGATGCGCCGGCGAACTTTGGCGAATTTCGTGTGCTAGAATCGGCGCAATCCAGCGAACGAGCTTTTGGAGGCAGCCATGAACGAACCCATTCCGTTTACTCCAGTTACGATCGGCATAGCGGTGATGATTTTTTTGCTTGGTGTTGCACTGGCATGGTTCTGGAGCCGGCTGAGAGCGCGCGAGCTTTCGGCGAGAGTGCGCGAACTGGATGCGACTGCAAGCGGAAACCAGTCGGTCGAAGCGGAGTTGCGAAGGCAGTCGCTGGAGTTGAAAGCGGAACGCGACGTACTTCGCGAAAAACTGGAGATGGAACAACAGCGGCGCGCCAGCGCGGATAGTTCCGCTGAAAAAGCGCGCGAGAATATTAGCGAGCAGAGAAAGCTGCTGGACGAAGCGCGCACGAAATTTGCGGACGCGTTTCAGGGGCTGGCCTCAGACGTGCTCGGCAAGAGTTCACTGCAGTTTTTGGAGTTGGCAAATTCCAAATTTGAATCGTTGCGTGGAGAGGCGGAAGGGGATTTGGAACAACGCAAGGTGGCGATTGAAGGGTTGGTGCGTCCGCTGGGCGAAACGCTGGGCCATTTGAATGAGCGCCTGCAGCAGGTGGAATCTTCTCGGCAGGAGGCGTACGGAGAATTGCGTTCGCAGGTGAAGCAACTTGCGGAAACCAGCAAGGAACTGCGCGTTGAGGCAAGTTCGCTTTCCAATTCGCTGAAGCAGCCGCAGGTGAAAGGCCGCTGGGGAGAGTTGACGCTGCGGCGCGCGGTGGAACTGGCGGGAATGTCTCCACATTGCGATTTTGTGGAGCAAGTTTCGGTGGAAACGGAAGGTGGGCGGCTGCGTCCGGACATGATTATACATTTGCCAGGCGGCGGGCGCGTGGTGATTGACGCCAAAGTTCCGCTGAACGGATTTCTTGCGGCAACTGCGGCGGAAAATGACGATGAACACGCGGCGGCGATGTTGGAACACGCACGGCTGGTGCGCGGACACATTCAGGCGCTTTCGGCGCGCGAATATTGGAAACAATTTGAGCCGACGCCGGAATTTGTTGTGCTGTTCGTGCCGGGCGAATCATTTTTTAGCGCTGCATTGGAATGTGTGCCGACTCTGATTGAAGAGGCGATTGACAAGCGCGTGGTGCTGGCGAGTCCGACGACGCTGATTGCGCTGCTGCGCGCGATTTCGTACGGATGGCGGCAGGAAATGCTGGCGGAAAACGCGGAGCGCATCAGCTCGTTGGGCAAGGAACTTTACGAACGGCTCACAGTTTTCGCGGATCATCTAGGAGATGTGGGGCGGGGGCTGGAGCGCGCGAACGAAGGCTACACGAAAGCGGTGCGGTCATTTAATACGCGATTGCTGCCGGGCGCGAATAAATTTCGCGATCTGGGTGTCGCGAGCACGAAGGAAATTGAAGCGCTGGAGCCGGTGGAAAGTGTGCCGGAGCCATTCTCGGGAGTTTCCACGGAACCTGAAATTGCGGCATCTGGTGAGCCGGAGGCGCGGGCGGCTTCGGCTTCTGCCTCTGAAACTGTGTGATCACTGAAGTAGTTTCGGATATAACGGCTGGGACGAGAATTTCCTACCTGCATTGACAATAAATAATTGATCGCTCGTAGATTTCTTCAGGCGAGACGACGGCGAACCAGGCGGCGGAGGCGCTCGCGATCTACGTTGGGCATGTGCAGAAATTCAACGCCGCCGCCGGAAGCGCTTACGTTTCGCACGACCGCGGTGGAACGAATATGGCGAATGCCGGCGCGGATATCGACTCGAAGGTGATCGCCGACGATAAAACGGCGGCTGGATTCGATGAAAGCGCCGCCGAGACTAATTGAATTCACGCGAGCGGATGCAGGTGCCAGGCCTTTCTTGGCGCGAAGCGACATGCGCGCTTCGGCTGAAATGCCGACGCGAGAGTCAACGCGAGTTTCAATGCGCGCGTTGTAAGGACGATCGAGCGGAATGCGGAAGTAGCGGCGCGGCCGCGGAAAAGAAATGCTAGCCTTCGCGAGAGCGTCATGTGAAGCGCGCAGACGCGCAGACGACGGATGATTCTCAATCAGCGCGAGAGCTTCGACGGCAGCGGCACGCAGACCGGCCGGCTCAGTGTGGACGAGTCCCTGGCGCTGGCGCAATAAAGTGCGGAGCAGATCGGCGGCTTCGCATGCGCGCAGGCGTCCGAGCGCTTCGATGGCTTTGATGCGAATAAACACGTCGCGCAACTGTTCCATGGATCCCGACACGATCTTGCATAGAAGTGGCACAGCGGAAATTTCGTTGCTGATGCCGATTTCGTCGAGCATTACAGGCGCGACGAGTGGATGCGCGTCCGGAAGCACTTCGACAAATGCGCGTGCCACCCCGCTGGGTTTCGTGGATGCGTCGTGGCGAGTAAGTTCGGCCACGGCGAGATCCTGCAGATTCCAATCCCACGCCGGAAGTGCACACGACAATGCGTTGACGAGACGCTGTGGTTCGGTGGCGGCGAGAAGTTTTATAGCTGTAGCTGCGCGGTGACGGCGAGGGTCACTCAGATGCGACTGCAGCGCGCCGAGTACAGGTTCGCCGGCGCAGCGAACAAGGCGCGCCATCGCGGGAAGATCATTGAGTCCACCGTGCGCATTCAGCGTACTACCGAGCCCGGCGAGTAAGCGTTCCGGATTTCGCGCGAGCAAACGTGCCAGCGCTGCAGCGGTCGAGTCATGAGATCGAGACGATTTAGCGAAATTGGGCAGGAGCGCCTTGTCTAGCAAGAGCTGCCAGTTTGTCTCGGTCATCAAGCGTTCGGCGAGCGCGCTGAGATGCGAGTGTTCGGCATCACGCGGAAAATCCTCAATCGCTGTGAGAATGTGCTCAAATTCCGCAAAATCATTTCTCGCGATGGCGAGGCGCGCGAGATTTTCGACGAGTGCAGCGAGCATGCCGGCAATGCCCGGCGAGACTTCGGCAACCAACGCGCGGACGGCGGCGCGATCCAATTCGACGGGACTTTCTTCCGGCCACAGACGCTCGATGATGGGAAGAAGTTCGATCAGTCCGTTTGCGGAAGTGCGGCGTGCACGGCTTTCTTCGGATTCGAGAACGCGGCCGTAGTTTGAAATGAGGATTCGCGATTCGCGAACTGGTGCGCCGCCATGGCTGCTGCGGCTGGCGCTGAGAAGTTGATCAACGTAGCGGCGCAGCACGGGCACCGGAACGCACCAGGCCTCAGGACCGCGAAGAATGGCGGATTTTTCACGTGCCGGAAGTTCATCCCAGAAATTCTCGTGCAGGCGTTCGGCGCAAAGCTCAGCGGCTGCGGCAGAATATTCCGGAAGACCGGGAATCAGCGCTCGCGCAGCGCGAGAAAGCGCCGCATCGAGAGAACCGGAGAAAGTTGAGCGTTCGTCTTTGTCTCCGTTTGCGCCGGTGGTGTGGACAAGAGCTTCGCCCAGACTTAGAAAAACGCCGCGCAAATCAGAGACTGCGAGGCGGTTCGCTATGAATTGCGCTGCGAGCGTTTCGAGAAGCAGGCATTCGGAAATGCGCGCGAGATATTTGTCTCCTGCTTCGGACTCCTTCGGTGGATGTTTCAACATCGTGCGCACAAGCTGGTGAATCGTGCGGGTTTCCGCGTCAATCACCGCAAGGTGGATGGATTCGGCCACGCGTGAAGAATTATTTTCCGCGCTGGAACCGACGATGGGCTCGAGTCGCGTGAGCAAACGAAGTGAAGCCGACAAATCTTCAAACGCGGGTGGCGCGGCTAGGGAGTCCACGTGATGAGTCGCGAATTTCGCGCCGGGGTGCGCCACCAAAACGGATACCAGTGTTGCAAACGCCGCAGTAGGGCGCTGACGTAAAGGAACATTTACGCGAATTCCCACAATGCGATTTTCGGCGAAGGCGGTGGACCATTCCACATCCGAAAGGTTGCGCGGAAGATTCAGCAAGCGGCTGAGGGCGTCCAACTCACCGAGATTCGTTTGGGGAAAAAATAAAAGTGAGCGAATGCCGCGGCGTTTCCAGTTATCTACCAGGCCAGTCCATGCGGCGTTGATTTCCAAAGGAGCGGGGGCAATGTTTTTCGCGGGGCAAAAGACGAGCACGTCATTCTCGAGGCCGATGGCGATCGGAGAGACGCGTTCGAGCGCCGCGCGCAAATGAAGCTCGACGGTTTCGAGCGCTGAATGTGCGAGCGGATGATTCTTCTGGTAAAGGCGGGCAGCGAGGCGCAGCGCTTGAAACGAGCGCAAAAATCGACCGACGCAGAATTCGACCGCGTCTTGCGCTGTAACGTTTGCTTTGTTTCCACGCGTTGCTGCAGCCGAGGACAAAATGCGACCCTTGCCGGATTCGCGCTTTGGACGCGGATCGGCAGACGATGGGCCAGAGAGGGCGTGATGCGCCATGTGAATATAGTCTATCGAGAGCGAGCCGCGCGAAATGATTGTGGAAGCGCGGTGGTCGAATAGGTAACGGGGCTGGTTATGGAGCGGGAAGGATATCGTCGGTGACTTTGGCCCAATCCGGAAGGAAGCGCAATTTATTCAGCAGCGCCTGATGCTCAGCTGGTCGAAGGCGGCCCTGCAAGACGAGCGTGCCACCCGCAAGAGTTACGTGAACTCGATTGGAGAGGCCCGCGTCGGCAAGTCTGCTTTCGATCGCAGTCTTGAGGGTTGTCATGCGAGCGCGAAAGGTTAATTGTGGGTTCGCGACTGGAGACGATGTTGGCGAAGTTTGTGGCGGAGTCGAAGAGGCCGAGTCGCCAACCGGAGGAGCAACTAGATCGGCGGACTTAGTGGGAACGTCGCCGGAATTTTCGCTCTTTGGCTTTTCAGCCGAGGCCGAATCGTCGGCTGGCTTTGATTTACCGGTTAGCGCCGATCCACTAGCGGAGTCATCTTGCTTGGGTGGCGGAACCGCTGCCGCCGGTTTGGAAGTTTTGTTCTTTACGGGAGCAACAGGAGCGGACGATGCCGGGGCCGCGAGTGCTGTTGCTGCAGGCGATGACGACGGCGTTTGTGCGGACGGAGTCTGCTTCGCGAAGACCGAGTGCATGACGGACCAGACATCGTCCGTGTAAGGCCGGACGTAATAGCCCGTGCCAGTAATCACGCCCAACAGGAGAAGTGAAAACCAAAATGTCGACCAGTTGCGCTGCTTGGAACTGCGCGAGGTTTCGCCGTAAAGCGTATGTCCCGCTGAAGGCACAGGGACGACGCGCGCGATATCCGGCAGCGCGATGCTTGCGGCAGGACTCGTAAACGCGGCGAGCGGCTTTACGCCGCCGAGGGCCTGTCTTGAGGCGGGTATAGGCCGCAAGGTCGACGGTCGCAGGTTGTCTTTCGATTCGTGCGCAAAATTTCGGTAGTTCTTCAGCGCCTCGAGCAATTCACCGCACGTTTGAAAGCGCGCGGTAGGATCTTTTGCAAGCGCGCGCGCGATCACGTTGCACAAGCCGGAATTTATGGAAGGATCGATCTCGCGCGGAGGAATCGGTTCTTCGTTGACGATTTTGTAGATGACGGTGGTGATGTTCTGTCCGGGGAATGGTTTTTCGCCCGTCACCAGTTCGTAAAGAATTACGCCCAGCGCGAAAATATCGGAGCGGCCGTCAACCGTTTTGCCTTTGATTTGTTCCGGCGACATGTAGGACGGCGTGCCGATGACGGCGGCGGTCTGCGTCGTGTTGAAGCGGAGAATCTTCGCGGTACCGAAGTCCGTGATTTTCACGGTGTCATCGGCGGTGATCATCAAATTGGCCGGCTTCACGTCGCGGTGAATAATATTGTGTTTGTGCGCGTAATCGAGTGCGGAAGAAGCCTGCTCAATGATCTTGACCGCGCGGGGAAGCGAAAACGATTGGCGCTCGTCAAGCAGGGATTGCAGGCTGCGGCCTTCCACAAGTTCCATGGTGATGTAAAACGTGCCGCCTTCTTCGCCTGCGTCATACACAATAACGATGTTTGGGTGAGTAAGAGTGCCCGCGGCGCGTGCTTCGGTTTGAAAGCGCGTGATGAATTCCGGACGGCTGGCGCCGGAACCGTCGGCCGCAAGATGCATAGTTTTTACGGCGACGTCGCGGCCGATTACAGGATCGTGCGCGCGGTAGACCACGCCCATAGCGCCGCGGCCGAGCTCATCGAGAAGCTGGTAGCGGCCGGTTTTGGTAAGAGTCGTCATGGAGCTGAGTGATTTGCAGCGCGCGTCCCTTTGAAAATTATGGCTGACACGAAGCCGCTGTCTTTCCTGCTAATGCAGGAGGAATGCTCGCGAGGTTTCCTGGCGCGCGCGGAGACTGGCGAGAGACCGCGCAATGCCGGGCATGGCGCAAAAAACCGCGCCAAATGCCGGAGTTAGACCTCAATCGAACATAGCGTTGCGCACGTGGGGCGTCAATGAAACCGAGGTACAGGGTGTTCCGCACCGGCAACAGTGGATATGAGGAGGATGCCGACGCGAACTGCCGACAGCACGGGCGCACCACTTTCGCCCAGTAAGTGCCGTAATTAGAATAGGTTAGGGGCTAACGCGTGTCCGAGGATGATGCGATTCCGGTTCGCGCACCGGAAAGTGAGACATGTCCGCCAGGATGCAAAGCCGCCGCCTGAGGTTTCAGTGTTTGCGGGCCGCGCCGGTTATTTAGAATTGCGGCTTGCTGCGCGCAGGAGACCGGTTGCGAGTTTTCTTGTTTGTCGTAGAAACGTTTTACGCGAACCCGTCGTCTAAATGGACATGCCAACTGTTCCACATTTCGCTATAGCCAATCCTGGGAGACTTCTCCAATGACCCGACCCGCTCTGGCTCCCAACAGCTTCCACATCCTGATCGCACTCGCAGATCGCGAGCGACACGGCTACAGCATCATGCAGGAAATCGCCGACCGAACCTCCGGCAAAGTCCAGCTCAGCCCCAGCTCGCTCTACAGCGCGATCAAGCGCCTTCTCGAAGCTGGACTCATCGAAGAACTCGACGAGCGCCCCGATCCTGAACACGACGACGTCCGCCGCCGCTACTACCGCGTCACTCGCGCAGGACGCCGCGCCGCCATCGAGGAAGCGCGCCAACTTCAGCAGCTTCTTTCACACGCTCGCGCAGTGGGACTCGTGCCTCGCCGCACCTGAGCGCCATGCAGCCAGACTCACTCATCTTCGCCGAAGCACAGCGCGCCTATCGCGGCCTGATGTTTCCATACCCCGCCGAATTTCGCGGCGAATACGCGCGCGAACTCTGCCTTGCGTTCGACGATCGGAGCCGCTCCGCCCGCTCTACCTTCGAGATCTTCACCATCTGGATCCATTCCGCGTTCGGAGTTTTCATCGACGCGCTAAAGGAGCACTTTCACGTGATCTTCCAGGACCTTCGCCACGCGCTTCGCCTCATGCGCAAAGATTTCGTCGTCACTCTCGCCGCCATCGCTATTCTCGCGCTCGGCATCGGTTCCACCACAATCGTCTTCAGCCTCGTCAATGGAGTTCTTGTCCGCCCGCTTCCGTACCCGCACTCGGATCGCATCGTTGCCGTGCAAGAATTTAATCCGGTCCAGGGCGCAGATTCCTGCTGCGAGGTTTCCTTTCCGGATTATCAGGATCTTCGCGCGCGCACACGCGTGGTTGAAGAAGTGGCCATCCACCAGGAACGACTAGCCACGATTCGCGGCGACGGTGACGCTGAACGCGTACCCGCCGTAAACTCCACTGACGGACTTTTCCGTGTCCTCGGCGTCGCTCCGATTCTTGGCCGCACTTACACGCGCGAACAGGACACCGAAAACGGCCCCAAGGTGGTGGTGATAGGCGAAGATCTCTGGCGCCGCCGCTACGCCGCCGATCCAAACATCATTGGTCGCGTCATTGACATCGCAAGCACAAGAACTCAAGTGATTGGCGTTATGCCTTCAAGTTTTCGTTTTCCGAATCTCGCCATTGCGTGGCTGCCGTTTCAATTTAGCGGGAAAAGCTCTCCGCGCACGGACCGCGGAGCCCTTGGCATTGCCCGGCTCAAGCCCGGCATGCGCATTGAGCAAGCCGATTCCGAGTTGCAATCGTTGATGGAACAGGTCAACCGCGAGAATCCCGCCACCAGTTACGGCGACACCGCTCGCGCCATCCCTATTCGCGATGTTCTCGCCGGAAGCTATCGCCTTGAAGTCATCACGCTCCTTGGAGCAGTCGGTTTCCTCCTTCTCATCGCCTGCGCCAACATCACGAATCTCTTGCTCGTTAAAGCCACTGCGCGCTCCCGCGAAATGGCCGTTCGCACAGCGCTCGGCGCCACTCGCACGCGCCTGGTGCGCCAACTTATTACCGAAAGCATTCTGCTTGGCGTGATCGGCGGCGTCGCCGGCCTGGCGCTCACTTATGCTGGATTGCCCGCGCTCCTTCGCTTGATCCCTATCAACTTGCCCGCGTGGATGAATTTCTCCGTCGATCGCAGCGTCCTTATCTTCGTCACCGCCGTCTCATTCTTCACGAGTATTTTTTTCGGCATCGCTCCGGCATTCGGAATTTCTCACGTCGATACCGCCGGGGCTCTGCGTGACTCTGCTCGCGGTACCATTGCCGGCCGCGGCCGCCGCATTTTGCGGGATGCTCTTGTCGTAGGTGAAGTCGCTCTCTCCTTCGTGCTTCTCGCCGGAGCCGGTCTTATGATTCGCAGTTTCCTCGCCCTTCGCCACCAATCTCTTGGCTACGACACGGACCACACGCTCACCATGTACATGGCCGTGCCATCAGTCCGCTATCCCCAAGGTCCGAAAACAAGCGCCCTCAATCAGCTGGTGCACGATCAACTCGCTTCTTTGCCCGGAGTCTCCGCCGTTGCGTTCGCTTCCGGCGTCCCACTGGAAACCACATGGGGACGGAGTCTGACGGTCGAAGGCTTCCCAATACTCCCACTCAAAGACGCGCCCATGATCAATCACACCGTCATCACTTCCGATTATTTTCGCGCCCTCGGCATTCACATCATCGATGGCCGCGCTTTTTCCGAAGACGATTACAACAATCCTCTCGTCACCATCGTCGACGAGCGCCTGGCGAAAAATTACTGGCGCAACTCAAGCGCAGTCGGCAAACGCATCCGCTTCGGCCCTCCCGAAGACAACGAACCCTGGCATATCGTCGTCGGCGTCGTAGCGCCCGTAAAAAATCAGCAACTCGCAGACTCGCCGCGCTGGGACGTCTACATTCCGTACAGCAAAAAGTCCGGTGCCGGCGACGGCATCGTAATTCGGTCGAGCGGCGATCCCATGCAACTCATCTCCGCCGCGCGCGAGCGCATCAAGGCGATCGATCCCGATATCGCCCTCAGCAGCGTCTACACCATGCAACAACTTTTGGAGCGCGTTTCGTGGAGGGAACGCTTCTTCACCGTGCTCTTTGCAGTCTTCGCCGCGCTCGCCATGCTTCTGGTGGCAGTCGGCCTCTACGGAGTCCTCGCCTACACCGTCTCGCTGCGCACCGGCGAAATCGGTATGCGCATCGCTCTCGGAGCCAGCGCCGCGCGCGTACAAACTATGATTCTGAAACAAGGATTCGTGTTGTTAATTTCGGGATTGGGAATTGGCGCAATTGCCGCCGTCGCCGTAACCGGCCTGCTAGCCTCCGAACTATTTGCAGTGAAATCCACCGACCCATTCACCTTCACCGCAGTAGCGGTATTGTTGTCAATCGTAGCGTTAGCCGCCTGCTGGCTACCAGCCCGCCGCGCCATGCGAGTAGACCCGATAGTCTGCCTTCGCGCGGAATAATCCGCGCGAAGCGGAATTGGTTGCGGGCTAGCGGGAATCTGAGGATGAAGCGGTGCCGGCGCCAACGCCGGAGAGGGTGACAAGCCCGCCGGGATGTGGAGGCGCTGCCCGAGGTTTTAGCGTTTGCGGCCCGCGCCAATTATCCAGAATGGCGACCTGCTGAACGCACGAAACTGTGCAGTAGGGCGCGCAGGGTTTCACGGTGAGATATTCGCGATTCAAATCGGCTTGAGTGTAATTTGCGAGCGGAACGGCAGGCATGCCGCGCTGCTGCGAACACCAGTGGACGAGTCCATCTTCGCAAATATAAAGATAGCGTGAACCGGAGCGGCAGCGCCACTCATTCGCTTTGCCGCGCGCGATGTTGTGCTGAAAATTATTGACGCGCGAAAACGATCGCTTGCCGAGCGACATTATTTCTTCAAAAATTTCCTGCTCGTGCGGACCAAGCGGCTGAAGCTGGCCGTTCGAGTCATGAATGATGCCGACGGTGCTGGTGAATCCGAGCGTCATCGCGCGGTGCGCTACTTCGAGCGCGTCTTCGGGGTTTTGTACGCCGCTGCCGAGAACGGAATTGATGTTGACCTGGAAAACCGCGTACTTGGAAAGATTTTCGAGCTTCTGATCCAGCACTTTCAAACTTTTTTTAGAAACTTCGTCTGCCTTCACGTTATCAATGCTGATTTGCAAATGTTCGAGGCCTGCTTGATTCAGGCGCTCGATGCGCTCCGGCACCAGAAAATAGCCGTTGGTGATGAGTCCCGCGATCATGCCGCACTTGCGAATGTGGCGGATCACGTCATCCAGTTCAGGATGAAGGAGCGGCTCGCCTCCGCTAATGGTGACGATGGCCGTGCCGAGGCGCGCCAGGTCGTCCAAGCGGCGCTTCATTTCGTCCAGCGGAACGGGCTTCGAGAAATCGTCGAACTCATTGCAATACGTGCACGCAAGATTGCATCGGCGAATGGGAATGATGTGCGCGAGGATTGGTTGACGCGTGGAAATCAGGCGCCAGCCGAGCTTGCGGATTTCGCGCGCGCGAGTCCGCCAGTAGCGCAGACGACGCCGCATCTTCACGTTTTCGGATTGGACGGATTCGGCCATTTCAAGCTTTTGGAATATATCTTAATTGTAGCAGAGGCACGCGCTAAGAACGTATTCGAGGCGCGAGAGTTGTTCCGGCCTCGAGACTTTCTTTGACTTCTACTCGGTTGGGCGCATAGAATCGCGGCGGTTCACGCAATATCGACTCGGACCTCACAAAAAAGATTTTACAAATAGGAGCAACGGAATGCGAAGAGGATTATGGCTGATAGCAATTGTCACTTGTTTGATGGCGGGCCAATCGGCGCGGGTTCGGGCGCAAGCTCCTGATCGCGAAGTGCAACAGGGTGGACGCGGCGCGGCCGCAGCGGCTGCCGCAGCTGAAGGGGCTTCGACAAAAGAAGAATCGTCGGTGACGGACCACACGATTACTATCGGCGGCCATGTAATTCCGTACAAAGCGACGGCGAGCACGATCCTGCTGAAGAGCGATGCGGGCGAGCCGATTGGTCTGATGTACTCGGTGGCGTACACGCGCAGCGACGTGAAGGATTTGAGCACGCGTCCGATTTCGTTTTTCTATAACGGCGGCCCGGGGTCTTCGACAATGTGGCTGCACATGGGCGCGTTTGGTCCGCGCCGCGTTTCCACCACGGAAGGCGAATTTACCGCACCGGCTCCTTACAAGCTGTTGGACAACACGGAAAGTTTGATCGACAAAACCGACATGGTTTTCATTGACGCGATGGGCACCGGATACAGCCACATTGTCGGCAAGGGCGCACCGAACATGTTTTACGGGATTGACGAAGACATGGGCGCGTTCGGCCAGTTCATCAACATTTATATCAACCGCAACGGCCGCTGGAATTCGCCGAAGTTTCTGATGGGCGAAAGCTACGGCACGTTTCGATCGGCGGTGTTGGGAAATTATTTGCAGAATCGCTATACCATGCATTTGAATGGGATTGTTCTGATGTCGTCGGTACTGGATCTTTCTTCGCTTACGTTTGGGTCGAGTGATGATCGCGTGTACGTTTATTATCTGCCGAGCTACGCGGCGGTAGCGTGGTATCACAAGACGCTGAAGAATCGTCCGGCAAATCTTGAGGCGTTCATTGAAGAAGCGCGGCAATACGCGAAGAGCGATTATGCGACGGCGCTTTTCAAGGGCGACAAGATTTCCGCCGCGGATAAAGACGCCGTGGCGAAAAAACTCTCCTACTTCACGGGGCTGAGCGAAGATTATTTGAAGAGAGCGAATCTGCGGGTGACGCTCGGCCAATTTAATGTGGAATTGTTGCGCAGCCGTGGGTTGACGGTAGGACGCATTGACGCGCGATTCACGGGATACACTAGGGATCTGCTAGCCGAAGCTTCGCAGGGTGATCCTGAAGGTCCGGCGGTCGGCGGCGCATTCACTGCGATGCTAAACGCGTACAACCATGACGAACTGAAATTTGGTTTGGACAAGGACTATCACAACCAGGGCGGAGGAACCTGGAACTGGGTGCGCGGAGCCGGAGGACGCGGCGGCGGCGGTGGAGGATTTCCCGGCGCGCCAAATGTCTCCGGTGATTTGGCGCAGGCCATGATCACCAATCCGAAGTTGCTGGTGGAAGTGGAAAACGGATATTACGATTTTGCGACTCCGTTTTTTGCGACTGAATTCACGATGGAGCATCTCGGATTGCCGGCGGACCTGCAAAGCCATGTGCAATTGAAATACTATGACGCGGGGCACATGATGTACTTGCACGATTCCGCGCGCACGCAGCTGCATAACAACATTGCGGCGTTTGTGGACCGCGCTACGAAGCAGTAGTTCGCAAAGTATAATATGCATGCGCCGGTTGTTCGTCTTGTCGACGGGCAGGATGAGTGACCGGCGCATTTTTATTGGAAGCCGAAGTTCGCAAGTGGTAGGGCGGCTTTCCACGCGATTTGCTGGAGTTTCGTGGCGATTCGGCGCGAAAGATTGACTAAAGTTTTGGTCTTACCGGCTTGAACAGTTCCACGCTCATCGTCAACGGGCGTTCCTTCCACTTTTGCGGCGGCGCCTTCGGGAGAGTGACGAGTAAGTGTGGCGTAAACGGTGCAAGCAATCAGATAAGAGCCTTCTTTCGACGGATGATGATTGTCCGCGAAATACAAATCAATTTCGGGTGCGGTTTTTCTCGACAGCTCCCACGCGGATGAGACAGGAGCTAGGATCACTCCGGTGACCATTTTTTTTCTGAATTCCGTGAATGCATTGTTCAGTTCAATTTGATTTCGATCCGGATCGTCCTTGTCCTTCCACGTCATCAGAATCACGGTTCTTGCGCCTGCTTTGCGGACTTCCGTGTCGAACAGTTCCGCATACTTAAAAAAGTTCGTTGGATCGCCGATCCGCTTTTCCCCGTTGACGACGGTGCCGCCGAGCGCGCTCTGCTCGTTGATAACGACGTAGTCCCAATGTTGTTTGCGAATTGCCGCGAGTGCTGAGCCTTGCTTCCAGAGGTCTTCGAGGCGCGCGCCTCCAAAGGCGACCATTTCCGTTTTGATGCGCGGGCCGTCGACGCTGTCCGAAATTGCTTCGACCAATCGCGGCATGTTGTTGAAGTAAGTGAAACTGTTGCCGATGAAGAGGACGTGGATTTTTGGTCTGGTGAGATTTTTCAGGACGACTTCGGGTGGTTGCTGACTGAAGCTGGCGCTGGCGAAAAGCGACAAGAGAACGAGCAGAAGTGCGCGGCGAAGTGGCGTTGAACAAATCATGACCGAGCCACCTATGACGGAACCCGGTCGAAAGATTGTGACGCGTCAATGAATATCCACGACGCGGCGCAAGCAATTGTGATGATCGCGGCGAAATCTAGCGCGCGATTCCATCCGAAATGCGTGGCGAGGTAGGCCGTCAGAATCGGGGAGACCCATCCGCCGAGATTGCCGAATGTATTCATCAATCCGGAAAGTGACGCGGTGAATTCCTGCGTTATGTCAATGCAAGCGGCCCAAAAACTTGCGGCGGCGAACATGTTGAAGCCTCCACCAGCCGCCAGCAATGTGATTGCGAGCCATTTATTTGTGGCGCCGCTGCCGAACCACAGAAATCCCGCGGAGGCGAGCATCCCAATCCACACGGCGAGTCGGCGCCCTTTTCGTTTGCCGAGTTTGCGCGTGGCTGCATCAGAGAATTTTCCACCGAGCGGCGCAAGCACTGCAATCGCTAGATAGGGAGTGGCGCCCCACATTCCGCTTTGCGAAACGGAAAGTCCGCGCACGCGCACCAGATAAATGAAAAACCAGGTGTGGAAAATATAGATGGGATATCCCTGGCAGAAATAACCGATGAGCAACGCCCACACGGATGGACTCGTAAGCATTTTGCCCCACGGTGCGGGACGCGGTTTGCGCGCGACGCTGGTGATGGATGAATCGGCTTGCGTGGGATGAATGGACCGAATGAGTTCGAGTTCGGCGGCGTTTACTCGTAAATTCTGTTCGGGACGATCGGTCACGTACAAATGAAACGCGAGCGCGACGACGAGGCCGGCAAGTCCGCAGAGCATGAAGGACATGCGCCAGCCCCAGCGTTGCATGATCCATGAAATCAGAACCGGCGTGAGAGCGCCGCTCAGTCCGATACCGAGCAAAGTGAAGCTGGTGCCCGTAGCCCGATGCGCGGAGCCCATCCAAAAGGCCACAATTTTATTTGCGCTCGGCGCGCTGGAAGATTCGCCGACGCCGACCAGAAAACGCACGATGATAAGCGAGCCCGCCACGCCAACCCATCGCACGAAAATTAAGTGTGGAGCAAGCGCGGTGAGCGCGGTGAATGCCGACCACCAGACAATTGCGGTCGTGAGCAGATTACGCGCGCCGAAACGGTCGGCCGCCCAGCCACCGGGTATTTGAAAGACGGAATAGCCGAGAATGAATGCGCTGAAGACCCAGCCCATCGTTTGCGTGCTGAAAGAAAATTCGTCCTGAATATATTTTCCGGCGATGCTCAGGTTCAGGCGGTCGAGATAGGTGAGCATCAGGACGAGCGTGAGCCAGCCCATGATGGTCCAGCGAATCCGCGTGGGTTTAGCAGACGTTTGTGCGCGTGCGATTTGATCGCTAGTGGGCATTTGCGGCTCGCTTGAGCAAGCCCGCCCATTGTGGCGCAAGTTGCGGCGTTTCGAGTGGAAAATTTGGCCGCGCGCGGAGACGTCAATGGTGGGTAAGGAAGTTTTGGCGCGCTTGCGATAAACTGAAGCGCGTGTGGGGCTGTAGCTCAGATGGATAGAGCAGCAGTTTCCTAAACTGATTACCCGTGACCTAACGGCAGAAATCAGATGGCGCTAAGCCTTTTGGTTTCGCAGGTTTGACGCCGTATCGCGGTGATAGAGAGAGCGTCAGGATTCTCAAACGTAGTAAATTCGTAGTAGTCTTTGATTGTGGGGCTGTAGCTCAGATGGATAGAGCAATGGTTTCCTAAACCATTGGCCGGGAGTTCGACTCTCCCCAGCCCCACCATCGCCGTTTTCTCCGTAAATTGAAGAGGCAAACGCAGTCTAAGCAGTCGAGTCAAAACTCGATCGTAAGGGAAGTTCGAATTATTTGTTTTGCACAGGTTTTACTGCTTACGGGTTTTTATCTTGATTTCTCCATCGCGACCCAACCGCTTCAAGGTCATCGCGGCTAGCCGGTTCATTCTGCCCAGCCGGAATTGAAATCAATGTCGTGCGATTGTGGTAGTCGTGATCTATCTAAGTGTTCGCCGTTACTTAGCAACTGGCACTACGAAGTCTTGATCCACGTAGACCGTAATCGGAGTTCCTTGCTTCACTTCAACATTCTTGCCGTGTTTGATAAGTCCGATGGGGCCAGAAAGTACGGTGAGGGCGGCGGCCGCACCCTCCTTATCTTCTCCTTCTTGACCTTTCGATCCGCGTAACCTCATTCGGGAATCTGGCATGATGAGGTATTCCAGCCGCATGTTGAGTTCACCAGCTTTGCCCTTCATCCCGGCTTTCTTTGAATTGGTGACGGTGCCTACCGCTTTCGCACCAGCCTTTGCGACAATCACGTCGCCGACCTTTATGTCTTCATCCAGGACCAGAGCGACAGAATCGCCCTCTTTCGCGGTTTTCGAACTCAAATCCTGAGCGAACTTCAGGTGAACGTCGGTGCCTTCCTTCAGTATCAGCTTCGCAGGTTCGGGAGCTTGAGCTGCGGCCTGTTGGGGAGGCGGCGTTTGCTGTTGGTCTTGTGCAGCTACACCCAGTGAACAGCAAAATAGAATCACGAGTACAAGGATGGGCTTATTCACCGTGTCTCTCCTATTCGATAACAGTTACGACACTTTACATGGAGAGAACCGTATGTACAATCAAACATAGTCGCGCAATTACCCATTCCGAACTTGCTCTCAAACTCCGCTCTGCGATAGGCTCCAATAGTTGTGCCGAAACAGGGCGGCGAAATTCGGGTAGGTACGTCCGCATTTACTGCGGCGGGATGGGAAGGCAGCTTCTATCCGTCTGGTATGAAGCCCGCGGATTTTCTGACCTTTTACGCAACACGATTTAATACCGTAGAAGTAGACAGCACTTACTACCGGACGCCATCGGCTTCGACCGTCAGAGGATGGGCGACAAAGACGCCGGACAATTTCATCTTCGCTCTGAAAGTGCTGCAACAGATCACTCACGAAAAAGTTTTAGTAGATTGCGATAAGGATTTTGAGAATTTTGTGGAAGTAGTGTCCGGCCTTGGCAAAAAGCTAGACCCGATGTTGCTACAGTTCCCGTATTTCAATCGCGCGAAGTTTAAGACAGGCGCAGAATTTACAGCCGGTTTTGAAGTGACCCCTGAGGGGCTTTCGTTCTATTTTACCAACCCAAACGAATCGGCAGCATCAAACTGAACTGCGTAGATACTGCAAACATCTCTTCCTTGCATATACATCTGCGAACTCCCATCGGCATATACGAGTCTGAAATCGAAGCTGCAGCCGGTACTGACGTTAGAGGGGAAGTAGATAACGGTGCCCATCTCGGCAGGCAGCGTACCTCTTCCAAGTACATTATTTAACCAATTGGAGTTCCCGTGGGGAGATACGTAAAACTGCGCGATCTCTTTCCCCGTGTTGTTCAAGGCCCAGAAATTCCTATTGTCAGGCCGTGGTGTCTGCGACTTCACCACGCCCACTCCTAACGCCAGCAAAACAAACAGTGCCAGAATCGTTCTCTTCAAGGACATTGACCCCTCCCCGTCGGCGGATTTCTCAGAATTGATCGACGCAATTCCGAGTGAAGACTGGTGGGATGCTAATCCTCTTATTTCCCATGTCAAGTCGCATTTGAAAGCCAAAGAAGGATTTCCATTCTGGCGTCGTGGCCGACCGACATTCCCATCATTTCAAATATGGAACGCTCCAATTGCCGGCTTTGACGATGATACTATCTCGCTCGACCGGAAATTTTCACGCGAGGTGAAGAATTATGCGCGCACGAATTTGTGTTTCAATTTTTGTTGCGGCGATGTTGATTTTTATTTCTTCGGCGATTTACGCTCAGGGCAACGGATTGCTGCCGAGCGACTACCAGAAATTGCGATCCGTGGGAGAAGCTGAAATTTCACCGGATGGAAAATTCATTGCATACACGATCAGTCGATACGACCGGCCGGGACGGCCGTGGGGACAACTGTGGGTGATGGATCCTGCGACGCGGGAATCCACGCGCATCGGGGCGGAAAATGAAGGCTCTGGCGGCGCGGTGTGGTCTCCTGATGGAAGGTGGATCGCCTACATGGGCACCGCGGAAGGGAAGCACGGCCTGGCGATTGTGCATCCTGACGGCACGGCCGCAACATTTATGGCGGAAGTGATGGATACGAATGCGCCGCTGCCTTCGATGGGCGCGAGCGTGACGTGGTCGCCGGACAGCAAACAGATTGCGTTTATTTCCGCCACGCCGGGGCCGGAAACGAAGGACGCGAGCGGCGATCCGATTGTGATCACGCGCTACATGTATAAGCCTGACGCGGGCGAAGGAAATTCCCATTTCAATGACAATCGCCGTCTGCATATTTTTGTTGTGGATGTGGCGTCGAAGCGTGTGCGTCAACTCACGGACGGAACCGCGTACGAGCATTCGATTGATTGGTCGCCCAATGGCGATGAAATTGTTTACGTTTCCGATCCTTCGCCGAACGCCGATCAGTTTTTCAATTACGACATCTTCGCGATCAAGGTGAGCGATGGAACTGTCCGCAGGATTACGGCTACTGAGAATGCCGAATATTCGCCGAAGTGGTCGCCCGATGGAAAAATGATCGCTTATTCCGCCACACGGCGCGGACTGACCGACCGCGAAACTACGATGGAGGATACACACGTTTGGGTGGTGAATGCGGACGGATCGCATCGGCATGAGCTTGCGACGATTGATAATCGGCAGGGTTCGCCGCAGTGGTCGGCGGATAGCAGCGCCGTCTACTTTACGGTGCAGGAACGCGGGGATGTCCGACTTTACCGGCAGGCCGTTACGGATTGGATGCCTGAAGTAATAATTCATGACCGCGGATCGGTCGGCTCGTTTTCGGTAGCGAAATCTGGCAACGTCGCCTACGCATTCACGAGTCCGAACGACCCCGCAGAACTTCACGAAATCGTAATGGGGCCTTTGTACACGACGGCTGCAGCTGTGAATCAAAATATAGCGAAGCCAGTCCAGCAGGTCCGAGTGTCTAGTCAATTCACAGATCTAAATTCCGAAGTGCTCGGCAAAAGGCCAATTGCTGACGTGGAATCCTTCACGTTCGTCAGCAACGACAACAAATACGAAGTGGAAGCGTTCCTCGTAAAACCGCTGGGGATGACGGCGACGTCAAAGCATCCGCTGATCGTGAATATTCACGGCGGTCCACACGGACAAAACGGCCCGGCATTTAATTTCAAGGATCAAGTTTACGCGGCGAACGGCTGGGCGGTGCTGCACGTGAACTATCGCGGCTCGACCGGATATGGACAGGCATTCGCGGATGCCGTCTTCGGCGATCAGGATGGCAACGAGGGTCAAGACGTCTTGTATGGAGTCTCGGCGGCGCTGCGAAGATATTTGTGGCTGGACCGCGAGCGAATAGGAATTGAAGGCGTCAGCTACGGCGGCCAGTTGACGGACTGGCTAATTACGCAGACGCGAATGTTTCGTGCGGCGATTCCGATTGCGGGCATTTCAAATCTCATCAGCTACAACTACATGACGTATTACAACCAGTACGAGCAAATGGAATTTGGCCAGTTGCCGCACCAGGGCGATTTCATGAATTTGATGTGGGAGCGTTCTGCGCTGAAGCATGTGGCCGCGGTGGCCACTCCGGTAATGTTCATGCACGGCGAGAATGACGCCGACGTGCCCATCGCCGAAGCCGAGCAATATTATGTGGCGCTAAAAGATGTTGGTGTGGATACGATTTTCGTGCGCTATCCCCGCGAGGGACATGGCATCCGCGAGTCAGGACACACAGTGGATAGTATTCAACGCTCTATCGCGTGGTACGAGAAATATTTCCCGAAGGTGAATCCCGAAAATCCTGCCGCTGCGGTGCCGTAAAGCGGGAAATTAGCATGCAGTGGCGATAGCGGCTTTACGATCAAATTGTTTCACGTGGAACAATTGCTGCACTTTGCAGCATATTATTGTTAAGCACGACCGCAAGTCGTGCGGAGCGGCGAACTTAACGGGTGCCAATTCGAATTGGCACCGAGATTTTTGCTCATTCGCACTTCAGTTCCGAAAATCTCTGCGCGCGATAATGTGTATTTTCGTTAGGTAGTGGACGTCGTTCTCGGCGCGCGTCCACTGCGAGCCAAAATTGTTTGCAGAATGCCGGGAATCTCAAACACCGCGCGATTGGGCATTTTCTCGGTATTCTTGCTGAGCGCGGCCAGATGACCGGGCTGAAGCAGTTCGCGCATGGCGGGCACAATCTTCCGGAAATTATCGACGACAATTCCAACTTGTTTTTCGCGAACCCATTCCGCGTTGTAGCGTTCCTGCGGCAGCGTCCACGCGTTGCATTCGACGATCACGGGAAGACGCATAAGAATTGCTTCGCTTAAACTTCCGGGGCCGGGCTTGCCAATGAAAAAATCCGAAAGATGCATGTAGTAGGGAATGCGCTTGGTAAAACCTTCAACGAAAATAGGGAAACGTGTTTTCATCGCGCGTAAACTTGCGGCTAGCTTTTCATTTTTTCCGCAAATTAAAATGAGTTGCATGTTCAGGTTGGAACCATCGAGCCGCTTCACAATTTCCGTCATCACTTTGGAGCCTTGCCCGCCGAACATCACAAGACCTGTTGGAAGGTCCGGGATCAGCCCGAGGGGAATGCGTTCCGCCGCGCGGTCAATATTGATCGGCTCATAGAATCGCGGATTGACGATCATGCCCGAAACGCGAAACACGCGATCCGGCGCATGTCCGAGCGCAAGCGCTTGTTCTACCGCGCGGTCAGACCCGCAGATAAAATCCTGCTTCTGTTTTTCCAGCCAGAATCGTGGCGGGAAATTTGCGATGTCCGTAAGAATTGTGACGAACGGCCTCCCGGGACACGCCAGCGCAAAACTTTCGCAAAGCGCGCGATTGAAATGCGGAACCAGCGAGACGACCATATCGGGCGACGATTCGCGCCAATATTTTTCAAGCATACGTACCGTCGGCCGGTGATATGCCGCGAGAATCAACTGCAATAATCGCAGCAAATAAGCACTGCCCAGCGTCATGCCGGACTTCAATACCGAGTTGTAACAATCCTGAATGCGAACGCCGAAGATTTTTTTGATTAGGTCGAGCCGATCCAACGCCTCCTGCAAATTAAAAAGATCAATCGTCCAAGGAAAATTTTGCGATTGAATAGCCGCCTGGAGCGCAGTGGCGGCGCTGCGGTGTCCGCCGCCGGCATCGAAAAAAACAAATTCTACGCGTTTTTGATCGATGGGCATCGAAGTGCCTTCGCGCAAAGCCAGCCGGATTCTCGCACACCTGTTAGCAAGAGAAGTGCCATTTGCGGTGGGCGCACTGAGGAAGACTTTCGGACTTTGTTCAATCGGTCATAAGTCCTTATTAATCATAAGATTATGCGGATGTCATGGGAGCGTAATGCGAGAGTGTTACGACAATTTCATGAAGTGCGACATGCACATCCACTCGTACAACTCTGGTGCGTGTACTTCTCCGATTCTTCGCGCGTTCTGCCGCGAAAGTTACAGCGATCCCGCGGAAGTGTACGAGACGCTACAGCGGCGCGACATGGATTTAATCACGCTCACGGATCATGACTCGATCGACGGCTGCGATTTGCTGCGGCGCAACCCAAACTTTTTCGTCAGCGAAGAGGTGACGTGCACGATGCCGAGCGGCGCCATCGCACACATCGGCGTTTACGATTTGAATGAGCGACAGCACATGGAAATTCAGCGGCGGCGGAACGATTTGGTGTCACTGCTGATTTATCTCACGGAGCACAGGTTGTTCTTCAGCATAAATCATGTTTTTTCAAATTTAACGGGGCGGAGCGCAAAGGAAGATTTCCGATGGTTCAGCGAATATTTCCCAGCAGTGGAAACGCGCAACGCGGGCATCGCGGCGGTGGCAAACCGGCAGGCCGTGCGGTTTGGCGCACGCACAAAAAAATCGCGATCGGCGGAAGTGACGCGCACACGCTGGAGTCAGCAGGCGCTGCGTTCACCGAAGTTCGAGGAGCGCGAAACAAGGAAGAGTTTTTCCGAGGATTGCAGCATGGCGCCGCGCGCGTGCGCGCGGAAGCCGGTTCGTCCACGCGGCTAACGTCCGACGTCGCGCGTGTTGCACATGAAATGATGTGCGAGGAGCGCTGGACCAGAATTCTTGCTCCGCTTGCGCTGCTGATTCCCATTGTCGTGTTGAGCCACTGCGTTGCCGAACAATTGTTTGCGCAGCGCTGGGCTCGACGCGTGATTCCCGCACCGCAGAGCCGGGACCGCTGGAGGCTTATCGCGCCAGTGGATTCGGCGGAGGATCTGGCATGAGCACAGCGCGGGCAGTATGGGGATATATCGATACACGCGATCACGATCTGATGCGCAGGATAAATCGCTGGCGCGCGCCGCGATGGGTGCGCTTGTGGATGATTTACGCAACGCGCTGCGGAGACGGTTGGCTGTGGTACGCGCTCGGAATCGTACTGATTGTTTTTGGCGGAGCGCAACGCGTCGCCGCAATTGGCTCGGCGATTCTGGCCGTTGCGATTGGTACTTTGATATTTATGTTGGTGAAGCCAGCCAGCCGCAGAAAGCGGCCGTGCCAGCTTGAGCCTCATTGCTGGGCAACAGTTTTACCGCCCGATCAATTCTCATTTCCATCCGGACACTCCATCACTGCGTTTTCCATCGCGATGACGGTCGGATCGTTCTATCCGCAATTTCAGGAATGCTTGCTGCTTTGCGCGGTAAGCATCGCAATCAGCCGCGTCGTGCTGGGAATGCATTTTCTTAGCGATGTGATCGTGGGCTCGTCAATCGGCGCGCTTCTAGGATACGGATCTTTTCGATTATTCGCCTGAAGTGTTCGTGGTTCAAGAATTCAGCGCGAGTCATTTGCAAAAGCTGCGAGCAGTTTCTGCGAGCACTGCGGCACACGTGACCACCGAATCCAAATCCGCCCATTCGACGGCCTCGTGCGCTCCGGCTCCCGTCGCTCCGTAATTAACAGTTTCCATTCCAGCCGCCGCGAATAAAGCCGCGTCCATCCAGAAAGCGACTCCTGCTTCTTCGGGCGCGCGTCCGTGAACTTTCGTTGCGGCCTGGCGCACGCATTCTGCGATGCGAGCTTCGTGCGGACAGACGAGTGGCGGGCGATCCAGCAACAAGCGAATTGTCGCGTCTTCTCCAGCGGCCGAAATCACTCCGCGAATTTCGTCCATCACTTGTGCGGTCGATTCGCCGGGAAGAGTGCGGCGCTCAACTTGTAGCGTGCAACTTGGCGCATACGTGCTGAGGCCTGCGCCGCCGTGAACTGTGGCGCAATGTTGCGAAGCAGCACCGACGAGGGGATGCGTTCGCGCACGAAGAATCTTGCGGTCGTATTCATCGAGCGCGGCGATGATGCGCCCCATTCGCCCCACTGCACTCACGCCCAGATCCCAACGGCTGCCGTGCACGGCGCGGCCTTCGGTCGTGATTTCCGCCCACACAAATCCTTTGTGGACGAGGATGAGCCGGCCTTCGCTCGGCTCAGTAATCACGCATGCATCAGCCTTGTGGTGCGCAACGAAATGCTGCGCGCCGATGCTGGCGTATTCTTCGTCGGCAACAAGCGCCGCCATCACCGTGCCACCAAGCTTTTCCTTCGCGAGTTTCGCCATCGCGCACAGAATCGCCGCAGCGCCGCCTTTCATGTCATAACTTCCGCGTCCGTAAACGCGGTTGCCTTCGACCCTCGGATCGAACGGTGGGATCGTCATGCCGGAGGTGCTGACGGTATCCACGTGCGCGCAAAGAATTAGCGTTCGGCCAGTGCCGCTGCCGATGCGCGCGACAGCATTAGGTCGTCCGGGCGCAGCTTCTTCCAGCCAACTTTCGATTCCGCGCTCGCGAAACCAATCACGAATAACACCGGCAATTTTCGCTTCACCTGCGCCCTCGTCCGGCGCGAGATCAGGATTCACTGACGGAGTCGAGATGAGAAGTCGCAACGTCTCCAAAACGGATGCGCGATCGAATGGGTCGTGAAGAATCATCAGAGTTTTTCGCGAAGCGCGAGGAAGAAGCCGTCGCCCAAGCCGTGCAGAGGATAGCGCAAATGCTGTATCCTGCGGAATAGTGAAAGCATCAGATGTATGGCTGCTGCGCTTTCACGCAGTCGAACGAATTTCGAGTCCGGAGTAGAATAAAGCCATGGCGAAAGCAACATTTGCAGAGGGATGTTTCTGGGGAGTGGAAGCCAATTTCCAGCACACGCCGGGAGTGACCTCGGCTGTTTCCGGCTACGCGGGCGGAAAAACTGAAAACCCAAGCTATGAAGACGTTTGCTCCGGCCGCACGGGACACGCGGAAGCGGTTGAAGTCGAATTCGATCCGCAAAAAGTTCGCTACGAAGATTTGCTGCAAATTTTCTGGACGAGCCACGATCCGACCACGCCGAACCGGCAGGGGCCTGACGTCGGTACGCAATATCGCAGCGCGATTTTTTTTCATGACGCCGCGCAACAGGCAGCCGCACTCGCATCAAAAGAACAGCTGGGAAAATCCGGTCGCCTAAAGCGCCCCATCGTCACAGAAATTGTTGCCGCGGGCCCGTTTTATCGCGCCGAGGAATATCACCAGAAATACTTCGCGAAGCACGGCTTGCACGGTTGCGGAATCTGACGCCATGCCCAATCTCTCGCGAGGATCATACGTCAGCCCGATCGTCGGTCGATACAGGTTGCAACGGAACCGAACACTGTAGTAGCTTTTCTTTCGCATGGAATTACTGCTTAATCTTTCCTGGCTTGTGATCGCGCTGGCGGCGATATTTATTTTGCGCAGCCACTGGCGTCGAAGCGAAGGGCCTACCCTGCGCGAATGGGTGGCGCTCGGAACTTTTTTGTTTTTGCTTTTTCCAGTCATTTCTTTATCGGACGATCTTCATCCTGAGATTGCGTTGGCTGAAGCCGTCACGGGCTCAAAGCATTTTCATCTTCTCAGTGCGCATGGGCCGGATTCGCAACCGCACACTTCGTATTCGCCCGGCATGCGCGCCATCGTCTTTCGGAATCGGATACTCGCGGTTCCGCCAAAATCATCTGCAAAAATTATTGAATTAGGCACGTCGAACGCTCTCTCCGCGCGGTCGAAAGTACTCTCCGGCCGTTCTCCTCCGTCGATTCTTCTTTAGCCGTTCGCCGGTCGCGTTTTCTCTGCTCACCAAACTTCTGTCGAGTTCGTGTGAAAGGGTCGTGTATGAAGGACACCCTGCATTCATTTTCCGCGCGAGTCAGCGCGATTGCGATTTGCGCTCGAATGCAGCCTCCGTCTCCAAATCATTTCATCATGCACGGCAGCGGAAAATTCGGATTGGCAGGACTGTGCAACTTGGATGAACTGCCCGCAACCGGAGCGGTTGTGATTGCCGCGCCGCTGAAAATTGTTGACGGCTCGGGAAGTCCGCTGCGCGTAATCGCGATTACGTCTTAGCCGGTGACGCCAGACAAAGCGCCGCCGCGCCTGCGATTCCAGAATCCGCAACGTACCGCGCAAGAACAATCGGAATTTCAACGCCGCGCTTGATGATGCACCACGCAGGAAGTTTCGCGTGAATGTAATTGAACCATTCGCTGGCAAGCTGGCCGATGCCGCCGCCAATCACGATCACTTCCGGCTCCAGCAAATCGATAATATTGCCCAGCCACACAGTAAGATAGTCCATTATTTCGGTAAGAATTTCTTTTGCGAGCGGATCTCCCGCACGCCACTGAATGGCCACATGCTCGGCCTGAATGTTTTCCAGTTTTTCTAACGCCGCTTTCAACAATGGCGCGCCTCGTTTCGCGTCCGCAGCAACTTTCGCGCGCGCTCGCGTGGCGATTGCCGGACCGGAAGCCAGCACCTCAATGCAGCCATGCTTTCCGCATCCGCATTTCGGGCCGCGCCAATCAATCGTGACGTGCCCGCCTTCGGTAGCCGCGCCCGTACGGCCGTTGTAAATGCGCCCGTCCATCACAAGTCCCGTGCCAATGCCGGTTCCGAGCGTTGCGTAGAAAACTGTGTGGTATCCGCTGCCAGCGCCCCAAATGGATTCCGCGAGTGCGGCGGCATTCGCGTCGTTTTCCACCAGCGCAGGCACGCCAAATTCCTGGCTCACTCGAGCCGCGAGAGGAAAATCGCGCCAGCAGGGAAGGTTCGGAGGATTAATCACCACCCCTGTGCGCGGATCCAGCGGCCCGGGGGAACAAATTCCCACGCCACCCAGTTTGAATCCGGGATGCGCGGATTGACCCTGCTTCATCGTATCGCGCATCGCCGTCAGCACGGAAGCAAGCCCTTCTTCCGCTGTGCCATGCGCGTTCATCGGCGCTCGCGCTTTGCAAATGATTTGGCCGGACGCGTCCACCAATCCCGCGGCTACCTTCGTGCCGCCGATGTCCACGCCTAAAAATAAAACATCGCTCCCCGTCATTTCCGTCTCCACCGATTTTTAGCGCGCAACTTCGCGGTCGCTACTGCACATGTTGTCCGGCAAACGTCAGCACAACCACAGCCAGAATTAATACCGTCAATCCGCTTAATTGGATCCGCAGCGGAGTCTGCCCCGTATTTTTCCACTCGCTCGTACGGATCCCATGCACGCTCGCGGTAATTACAATCAGCGACATGAACATCGGCCACGCCAGCGTTGTACCCCACGACCCGAACATATCTTTCGACACGCCGTACATCAGCGTGCTGCCAAACCAGAAAACCGCCATCATAAATCCCAGCAGCCAATATCCTCCCGTGGATGGAAGCGAAAATTTATGCCCCGTTTTATTTTTGCGCAGCAGGTACAAACAATAAAGGAGATTGGGAATTCCGCCAGCCACCATCAGCGGCAACCAGGCCACCATCGGCGCCCAAATTGGATTTCCATGCAAGCCCACACTTGCATCAATCAGCGCCTTCCCATTATCCAGCCCAATTCCGACAAGCGCCGATCCAAGTCCGCTAAACAAACAATAAAGAAGTCCCATACCGATGGACGCTTTGCCCGCTTGCGGCCCCAATCCAAGCGCCTTCTCGCGTTTGCGTCCGGCGACCGCGCAAATTCCCACTCCGATCACAACTAGCGCCAATCCCGCGAGAACGCCGAGTCCGCCCGGCGAAAAAATCTTGTCCGGATGATCTCTCACCAGCGGCACAACTCCTCCGACCGCCGCCGCAATTCCCAGAATTACGGAAAACGCCAGCGCGATTCCAACCGCATCAACCGCCAGGCCAAAGAAAACTTGCGAGATTCCCCAGCCGGCGCCGCAAGCGGCCACAATCCACACTGGACCCATTCCCGTCTGCGCATAAACTTCATGAATATTCGGCAGGGAAATAAAAGTTACGACGGGCGGAAGAAAAAACAGCGCGAATAACGTCCATGCCAGCCACGTATTTTCCCACGCCCAGCTTCGCGTAAACTTCATCGGCAATGTAAAGCTGCCGTTCATCGCGCCGGCGAAAATTAATATAATTAATCCTAATGCGGGATTGTGCATGCATCGTCCTCACGCCCCACATAAATTACAACCGGCGGGGCCATTGGCGGGCAGATTATCACATGCGCACTCGCGGCACGACATCTGAAGCGATTTACCTTTGCCGTCCGCCGTTCTGCGGAATTGTGGTATGAAGAGTTGGGCGATTTATAAAACATTAACAGAAATTCTGGAGAGATCGAATGCGGCGAAATGTTCTGCGGGCTCACAGATTGGCGAAGTGCGCGGTATTGCTGATAGTTTTCGCGGCGTGCATGCCGGGCATTGACGCTCAGCAACCCGGCGCCGTTCCTTCTGCGCACAAAGCCGTGCTCGATCGTCTTCAGTCTGTGACGCAAATCCCCGCGCAGGAATGGCGCATTCACGCTGGGGATATTCCCGATGGACAATCCGCGCGCGTGGACGGTTCGGCGTGGCAAGTCGTTAAGACCGGCTACGTTTGGACCAGCGGGACGATCTGGTTGCGAACGGTGGTTCAAATTCCTGCTGCATCATCCGGGTACGATTACACCGGCGCGTCGCTCCGGCTTTCTTTCGCCACGCAAAGCGATATGGATATTCCCGCCATCGTTTATTTGGATGGTTCGCGCGTCGCGATGGGTGTTGAACTCGAGCCGATTGAAATTAGCAATGACATCCGTCCCGGTCAGAAAATTCTTCTCGCCGTAAAAGTGATTTGCCCTCCGCTAAAAGAAGTTACGTTCGCCGGCGCGACAATCAACGTCAGCCCCGCGCGAGGTCGAACCGATCCCGCAATGATCGCGCAAGCGCTGCAAGCGGACGAGGCTCTCGAAGCGCTTTTCCCGCTGCCCGCGACGGCGAATCGTTCTGAGCAACAGATCATGGATCGCCCGGCCGCCGCGTCAATCGTCGAAGCAGCCTACAAAACTGTGGACTTCGCCGCGCTCGACCGCGGCGATCAACGTGCGTTCGACACCTCACTCGACGCCGCGATGAACAAGCTCGCCGCCCTCGATCCTGTCCTGAAGAAATACACTGTCCGCGCCGTCGGGAACTCTCACATTGATATGGCGTGGCTGTGGCCGTGGTCGGAAACCACAATGGTCGTCCACGATACTTTCACCACTGCATTGCAGCTCATGAACGAATATCCGGACTATTTCTACGCGCATTCCTCCGCGCAGACTTATGCGTGGATGGAAGAAAAATATCCGGATATTTTCGACGAAATCAAAAAGCGCGTAGCCGAAGGCCGTTGGGAATTAATCGGCGGCATGTGGGTCGAGCCGGATTTAAATATGCCCGACGGCGAATCCCAGGTGCGTCAATTGCTTTTGGGCAAGCGCTACTTCAAGGAAAAATTCGGCAAAGATGTTCGCATTGGCTGGAATCCCGACTCATTCGGCTACAACTGGCAGCTTCCGCAAATCTACAAAAAATCCGGCATCGATTATTTCGTCACGCAAAAAATCGCGTGGAATGACACAACTCAATTTCCTTACAAACTTTTCTGGTGGCAATCGCCCGACGGCAGCAAGATCCTCACCTATTTCCCGCACGACTACGTAAATACGATGGATCCGGTAAAAATCGCGCGTGATACCGCTGACTTGATGCCGCGCGTCCCGAATCTCGACGAAATGATGCACCTCTACGGCATCGGCGATCACGGCGGCGGCCCCACGCGCTTCATGCTCGATGAAGGAAAAAAGTGGATGAATCCCGCACAACCGTACCCGAAAGTGGTTTTCAGCACAGCGCAGGGATTTTTCAACGATATCGATAAAGAAATCCCGCGTCTAAATCTACCGACGTGGAACAGCGAGCTGTATCTGCAATATCACCGAGGAGTCTTCACGTCGCAATCAGAAACCAAGCGCCACAATCGCGAAAGCGAAGAACTGTTGCTCAATGCGGAAAAATTCGCGTCGCTCGCCTATCTCACCGGCGCCGAATATCCATCCGACCAACTCAACTTCGCCTGGAAAAAAGTTCTGTTCAATCAATTCCATGACCTAGCCGCCGGCTCCGGCATCTCCGCAATCTATCGCGACGCCGACCGCGATTATGCCGAAGTCCGCCGCATCGGCGAGGAAAGTTTGCGCAGCTCTCTCGGCACACTCTCCAATTACGTTGACACTTCCGGCCCCGGCGCGGCCGTCATGATTGTCAATCCTCTCGCCTGGGAGCGCACGCAACAAGTGGAAGTGACGGTACGAATGCCTGGCACTGTGACGGGCATTGGTGTTGTGGATTCTTCAGGCCAACCTGTGCTGTGGTCCAACGATACGATCCGGTCTGGTACCGATGAACATACAATCAGATTCCTCGCGCGCAACGTTCCGTCGTTCGGTTACGAGGTTTATCGCGTTGTTCCCCGCACAAACGGGAGCATGCCGCCATCTCACGTGAGAGGCACGGATACCACCCTCGAAAATGAGTTTCTGAGTTTGCGTCTCGATCCTAAGACTGGCTGCATCACGAGTCTTATAATCAAGCGCGATAACTACGAATCGCTGGCGCCCGGTTCATGCGGAAACCTATTACAAGCTTTTCAGGACAAGCCGAAGGACTACGACGCGTGGAATATTGACGCCGATTTTGAAAAAGTCCATTGGGACATATTAGAAGTCCAAGAGGTTCGCCCCATCATTGACGGTCCGTTGTGTTCCGGGTTCGCCGTGACGAAGAAATTTCAGAGCTCTACAATCAGCCAGATCATTCGCCTTTGCGAGGGCATGCAACGCGTGGACATCGTCACCGATGTGGACTGGCACGAAAAACATATTTTGCTGAAAGCTGGCTTCGCGCTTGCGGCAAAATCAACCAAGGCGGCCTACGAAATTCCCTTTGGTTCCATCGAGCGCCCGACAACTCGCAATACTAAAGAAGAACAGGCAATGTATGAGGTGCCTGCGATTCGTTGGGCAGACATCAGCGATTCCGCGCACGGTTTCAGTCTCCTCAACGATAGCAAGTACGGTTACGACGCCAAGGACAACGTGTTGCGCATTTCACTTCTGCGCTCTCCGGATTCGCCAGACCCGCACGCCGATGAGGGCCGCCATCACTTTACGTATTCGCTCTATCCGCACGAGGGGGATTGGAAACAAGCGCTAACCGTTCGCCAGGGTTACGAGCTCAATTATCCGATAATCGTCAAACAGGTTCTTGTTTACGCTGGCGCAGTAGCCAATCCGTTTACGGAAACGAAAGGACCTCTCGGGCCACGCCAGTCGTTCATTAGTTTTTCTTCGCCGAATGTCATCCTCACTGCTTTGAAGAAAACCGAAGATGGGAACGGCGTGATTATCCGTTACTATGAATGGGCGGGAAAAGAATCCGACATCAGCATAAGTCTTCCGCTGTTCGTGCAGCGCGCATCGTACTCCGACCTGATGGAAAAAGATGTGCCGCCCGTCGTGCGAATCGAAGGATCCAGCGTCCGTATTCACGTCAAACCTTTTGAGATTCAGACGATAAAAATCACCGTACCGGATAGACTCTTGATCATGGGGTCGCGAAGAGAGGCTCCGATTAAATGACCCCAGAACAACAAGCACTCTTCGCCGAACCACCGCCCAAGCGCACATGGACGCTCAGTCCATCCGAGTTCGGTTTTCTATGGCAGGAATGCCGCCGCTGCTACTACTTGAAGGTGACGCAGAAATACACGCGGCCCGGCACATTCCCGAAAATATTTCAGGCGATTGATGCGCAAATGCGCGCGTGCTTCGACGGCAAACGCACGGAAGAAGTTTTGCCGCAACTTCCGCCGGGGAAACTCGATTGCACCGATCAGCGCGTGCAGTCCATTCCCGTTAGATCGGCCAATCGCGAATCCAGTCTGCAAATTCGCGGCAAACTCGACGCGCTCATTCGCTTCGATGACGGTTCCATTGCGATCGTGGATTTTAAAACGACTTCAGTTTCCAGCCGCAACGTGGAAACGTACACGCGCCAACTCAACGCGTACGCGTATGCTCTCGAGAATCCCGCGGAAGGGTATCTTTCTCTAAAACCAATCCGGCGGCTGGGATTATTAATTTTTCAGCCGCGCTCGTTTTCTTCTCAAGCGAGCACCGCTTCGTTTTCAGGTTCGCTCAGCTGGGTTGAAATTCCGATCGACCACGTAATCTTTCTGAAATTTCTTGACGAAGTTGCGTCGGTGCTCGATCTCCAAGCGCCTCCGCCCAGTACCAACGGCTGCACCTGGTGCGCCTATCGCGAAAGTGCGCGTCAGACAGGATACTAGATTCCCGTCCGTCCTCTTGCACAGATTTGATTACGCGCGCAATTCGTCTGCCTGCCAATTCTTAATCATTTTCTTGATTGTCTTGCGGTCATTAATCTTTTCATCCAGCACTTTGCGCGCCAGCGCCGGCAATTCCTCATCGCTCGCAAATCGCAGCGATACCAACTGAGCCACTGTGAACTCAGGTATGCGCGAACGGGTCTCAGCCGGCAGTAACGCCGCCAGCTTCAATCGCATCTCCAAACGAATCACACGATCCTGCACCGTAAGTGTGAACAATCGTGAAAAGGCCCACAGGATGATCAGCGCGATCGCCACCAGGAGCGAAACAATATTGTCACGCGACTGGTCTTTCACGAGGCGGTAAATCGCCCATCCAAAGTTGAGCAGAAAGATCGGCGCGGCCACAAAATGCCAAGGCGGCACAAATCTGACGTGATTCTGAAAATTCTGGCTCATGAAGTGTCCTCCAAACTAAGTTTCTGGATTCATTCTCCAGGCAAGACACCGCTCCAAACCAAATTGTTCCACATGGAACAATTGCGATGCGCACCAAAAATAATCCTCAAAAGCTTTTCGAACGCGGTTCCATCCGAATGAGAACGCGGTGAGCGCGCCGATTCTAACAGGCTTGTATCCGATTGTAATGCATTGGATTCGTCACATCCGGATTGTCTAAGTGACGAAAAGTTTTCAGAACTAGCGCCGCTGGAATTCCGGCGTGCCCAGTACAAGTCCAGTCATCACGCCGATATCCATCGGTTGCGCCGCATTCTGTTGCGCCGGATTCGGGCGCGCCGGATCGCCGAGCTTGGCATTGAGCACTTTCGGGTCTGACGAGTCCTTCTCCAGCGTCGCACGTGAAGCGGCGGATATTTGTCCGCCGAGAAAAACATCCACCGCGCGATCCATCGCGCGCGCCGGATCACCGCCAACGTCGTCGCCCAACCGCGACGTCAAATCCACGGACGCGCCGCGCACTTTGTTTGTTGCCAACGTTAGCGCGAAGTTCAGTCTGCTCAGTAACGCCCCAGTGTTTACCCATGTCGCCGCGTCATCCTTGTATCCGGTCGGCGGCTGGCATCTGTAAAGCGGTTCTCCAATTCGCTCGACCCAGCCCACAAGGTAGGTCGGCGCATCGACGTCCGCTCCCAGCGCCCGCGCCGCGGACGCAACCAGCTCGAACGGCGTTTTGATTTTCGCACGATACGAATTGCGTGACCAGAACTCCGGCGAATAAATCATTGTGCGCACCGTTTCGTGTAAATCGCCTTTCGTTTTCTGAAATGTTTTGGCCATGCGATCGACTAGCGCCGGCGGAGGATTATCCGCCACGAAGTGTTCCGCCAGTTCGTATGACAAATGATGCGCTGTGGCCTTCTGCGCGGTCAGCAGATCCAGAACTTTTTCGCCGTCGCGCTCTCCGCCATCCTTAATCTTTTTACCCAGGACTATCTTCGGCGCGGCATCGTGAATACGCGGGTCAAATACGAATTCCGGCTTGTTCTGCGGGTCACGCACAGTCCACCCCGTAAAACATTTCGCCACAGAAATCACATCCTGTTGCGAATATCCGCCGTCCACTCCGAGCGTGTGCAATTCCATCAACTCGCGCCCATAATTCTCATTCAGTCCGCGCTTGTTGCCGTATCCCGGCAAATCCTTCCACGCGCGTTTTTGTTCCGGCGAGGCGTGTTTCGCGCGCTCGATCGCCGCCGGGTCCGCGCTCACCCAGTTATCCAGATAAATCAGCATCGCCGGATTGTGCGCAGTCGCCCCCAGCATTTCGCGAAACTTGCCAAGCGTATGCGGACGAATCGCGTCGCGTTCGTACGCGCCCACCAGAAAAATATCCTGATCTTTGTTCGCGAATATATTGAAATGGTTGAACCAGAAATCCGTGAGCTGCTCCTGCAGTTGCCTTTCGCTGTAAATCGCCCGCATCAGCTTCGCCATCATCAATTCATTCAGAATCACTTGCGGACGTTTATCCGGCGCGGCTCGCTCGCCTTGTGGCGGATGCAGCGAGTCCTGCATGCGCTTGTTGTATTCCTCCTGTGTGATCCCCAATCGCTTCGCCGCCACATTCGCCTGCGGATATTCAGTCAACAGCGCGGTCGCAGACATCGAGATTGTCGAATAATCTGCCATCCGATTTTCGGCGGCCTTATCGTTCAGCGTTTCCGGATGCAATTGCCCGGTAATCCATTTCTCAAGTCCCGTCCGCCGAATGCGTTCAATGTCACCAGGCCGCGCTCCATATCCCAGGCGGTCCAGCGCGTGCGTGATCGCTTCGTCTTCCGTCAATTCCGTGATTGGAAGACGCCCCTTCCACGCGGTTTCGTCTTTGGAGGAATCTTTTAGAGTTGAGAGGGAACCGCTGTCTGCATACGAATTTGCGGTCCGCGGCAATAATGGCGCTGCCAGCAGGGAACCAGCCACCAATCCCGCTGCACCAATATGCAGCACCTGCAAAACGCCCCGGCGCATCCTGTTAGAAACTGAACGCATGACGAGCAACTCCTTCAGGTAAATCGCAGGGCTGGGATAGCCGCTATTAATCTAACCGTGGAAGCTCTCTTGGTTCAACCCGCGATTGCCAAAGAAGTTCCTTAGACAATTGTACCAACAGCAACCAATGCGATTCAGTGCCCGCTAATCTGATCCCGGAACACGTTGCCGTCCTTCATCACGAATCCAACGTTTTCCATCGCCTTAATTGTCTGCAAGGGATTTTCCGATAGCGCAATAATATCCGCGAACGCTCCCGGCGCCACCACACCGATTTTTCCCTGCATGTCTAGCATTACCGCGGGGCGCGACGTCGCCGACCGAATCGCCTCCATCGGGGACATTCCAAATCCAACCATCAAACTGAATTCCTGCGCTATCGGATCCGTCCATGGAAATCCGCCCACATCCGTTCCGAAAACAATGTTCACGCCCGCCTTCATTGCTTTTTGAAATGACGGCCCGTGTACTTCCACTCGCTTCCGATCGCGAATTCCATCAGGCGTTCCTTCAGGCGCCGGATGATACGAATAAACCGCCAGCGTCGGGCAATACCAGGTTCCTTGGCGCAACATTTGCGCGATATTCGCGTCCGTCAATTCCAGCCCGTGCTCAATCGAATCGCAGCCGCCATCAAGCGCCCTCTGTAATCCGATGCCGTTGTATGCGTGACACGCGACTTTCTTGTGCCACCCATGCGCCTCGTCAACAATTTCTTTCAACTCCGCTACCGTCAGCGTGGGCTGCGAAATCAAATTGCCTTTGTCGTCCACCCACGAACGATGCGTCATATAGACTTTCAGCCAGTCCGCGCCGTGATCGAGTTGCTCTCGCGCAGCCTTTCGCGCTTCCACCGGCCCATCAATAATCTGCGCTCCCTTCGGCACCGTAATTTCCGGCGCATAATCTTCCAGTGGATACCCTCCAGTGCTGGAAATCGCGCGCGTAACGGCGAATATTCGCGGTCCGGGAATGTATCCTTCATCCACCGCTTGCTTAATTCCGATGTCGCCATATCCAGCGCCTTCTGTTTCCAAATCGCGCACCGTCGTGAATCCCTGCTCGAGCGCGCGGCGCGCCGAAACCGTCGCTCGAGCCGCTCGATACGAAATCGGATATTTCAGCAACTGCACGTCATACCCGCCTGCGTCCGGTTCTTCGCCCTGCAAGAATAAATGGGTGTGCGATTCGATCAGCCCCGGCAACACGGTCGCATGTGAAAGATCAATCACGCGCGCGCCCGCCGGTATGGGAGTTGTCGCGGCATCGCCGACCGCGGCAATCCGATTCCCTCGAATGACAATGATCTGGTTCGTGCGTGCAGCATTGCTCGCGCCGTCAATCAATGTCCCCGCGCGAATCACCGTCACAGTTTCAGCAGGCGCGCCATTCGCGATCTGCGCATTCGCCGCCACGCAAATTGGCAGCAACACAAAAACAAATATCGAAATTCTTGCCAGCATACGCATGGAATCCTCCTACGAATTCAAAGCTGTATAGAGATACGCTCTACGAGAGAAAAATCAAAGAAGAAAAAACTAGTCCGCTGCCGGCCTAAGCCCCGCCGCCGCGCTCGTATATCGCAGCAATAAGAGCGTCACATCGTCTGCCTGACGCTCGCCTCGCGCGAATTGCCGCACGGATTCCAGAATCGCCTCTTGCATATCGCTCACTGATGCCGCCGAACACTCTCCAACCGCTTTCTTCAGTCGTTCTACGCCGTATTCATTTTGTTCCGGATCCATCGCTTCGCTCACGCCGTCACTGAATAGCACCAGCATGTCGTCCGGCTGCAATTTCACAACCGCGCTCGAAAATTGCATGTCGGGAATTAATCCCACGGGACACGACTCCGCCGGAAATGGCGTTTCCACCTGTCCGCCGCGAATCAGCACTGGCGAAGGATGTCCCGCGTTGATGTATTCCAGCCTCCCGTTCGCATCCAGCGTGCCGAAAAACATTGTCGCGTATCGTTCCACCTGCGCGTGATCGCACAAAAATCGATTGATGTGCGCAAATGTTTCCGCCGGATGCTGCCCAAATGTTGTCGCCGAAAGCGCGCCCTGCAGCATCGTGGTCATCAGCGCCGCGCCCAATCCTTTTCCGGAAACATCCGCCAACACGAACGCAATTCTTTCCGGCCCCAAATCAAATAAATCGTAATAGTCTCCGCCAACTTCTAGGCACGATTGATTGCTGCCCGTAACTTCCAAGTAGGGATAGTGATGAAATTCGCGCGGCAGCAGAGCGCGTTGAATGTCTCGCGCAATTCCAATTTCCCGCTCCAACCTCTCGCGCTCGCGCTCCAGGACAACCAGCCGCGCATTTTCCATTACCATCGCGGCGTCGCCCGCGAGCGTATCGAGAATGTCCCGCTCCAATTTAGAAAACGCCGCGGGCCTGCGGCTATCCAGATAAAGCACGCCCAGTACTTGCCCCTTCGGCGCGCTTTCAGGATCGCCCGTTCCGCGCTCGCCCATCGCAAACAATGGAATTGCCACCACGGCGCGCAATCGTTGCGCGATCACGCTATGCGCCGCCTGCAAATTCTGATCCGCGAGTGCAACGTCTTCCGTCACGATGCCGCGCTTTTGTTCCAGCGCCGCATTGATCGCCGTTTTACTCGGCTCCACCGCATTGCCTGCCACCCGCACGCCGCCCCGCTGTTGCGCTACACGCACTTGCAAATTTCCATCGTCGCCCGGCACCAGTAACAATCCGCGATCCGCATCCGTCAGGTTGATCGCCTGATCCACCATGTGCGCCAAAATAGTTTCCAGCGGCATGTGCGAATGCAGCATCTTGGTGGCTTCCAGCAGCAAATTCAGATTTCGCAATCCGCCCGCGCCGGTATCCGTCTTCGTCAAGTGCTCCATGCGATCCAGAAGTTTTGGCAGGGAAGCGTTGTCGGAGCGAAAAACAATTTCGTAGGAATCCGGCAGGCCAAAACTAATCGTGTCGCCGTCGCGCAGTGTTATCGTTTCAGGTGCTTTCTGTCCGTTGATAAAAAGTCCGCGCTTCTGTCCGCGATCCTCCAACCGGAACGCGCGTCCATCGAAGATCAGCGCAGCGCATTGACGCGAAATTCGGCGATCGGAAAGTTGCACGTGATTGCCAACGTCAGCCCCGCGGCCAATCAGGAAAGGAGTGCAATCCACGCGCTTCAGCGCGCGCGTGCCGTCTGGCGAAATCACTTCCAGCGCCGCTTCCGGCAAAACTACTTCCGGCATCCGCGGATAGAACACAGTCTCAGACATAATGCCCTTGGGCTGGATATACTAGCACGTCTCCAGCGCGATTGAGCCGGAATGACCCTCTCCGCCACACTCCCCTGCGCAATCTAACAAACATTCCGTCGTCGGCGCACAAAAAAAGACGCGCCCCCAAATTCAAGAGCGCGCCTCTATTTCTTTCAATCCGTAAAGCGATTTACATCTTTCCGCGGGTCGCCGTGAAGTCTCGCGGCGGTCTGTCGCCAGTCGTCGCTGTGCCCTTCATGTTGTCGCCGTCCACGGTACCTTTGTATGCGGTTACGACGTCAGGAGCGCCTTCGCCCCGTCCGGGGCGCTTGATTGTCCAGGTGATGTCCTTGCCGGTCACAGAGCCCTCGAATACGGTATCCGGCCCGCCGTTGCGGCCCGGCATCGATCCCATAATCTTCGAGCCGTCCTGTTTGAACGTCATGACGAGCGGGCCTTGTGGGCCACGTCCGCCACCACCAGTGCCGCCGCCATTACCGCCGCCTGCGGGCGGAGCCATCGGCGCCATCGTAAACGTCCACGAACCACCTACGCTTGCCGGAGCCTGCGGCATGGCATTAACGGCCACCACCGAAAGCAGTAGCGCGCAGGCGCAAACCGCCGCGAGCCACATTGATGTCTTTTTCATTTTTGGATTCTCCTCAGTTTTCGAATTCATGCATGAACTAGGGCCGAATGCCCAGTCTCGAAACAAGAGCCGGGCCAGCCCTTGGTTGGGTCCCCACACAATAGACGTATTTGGCCGGATTTGCGTTGCGTTCTGTTGGATGCGGCAGGGTAGCCGAACGGCTCGCACCGCGCTATCAGAATTTGCGTACCGCGCGCGCAAAACTCACTGCAACTTCGCGTATTCCGATTGCGCTTCCTTCAGCAAAGGCAAATCCGCATCCGCATTTTTCCACGCACCCAGGAAATCTTGGTACGCCGTGCGGGCCTTCGCCTTATCCCCTTGTAACGCATAAGCACGCGCCAGCCCGAGCTGCGCGCATGCAACGAACAAGTCAGCCGGATACCCGTTCTTAAGATCGAGTAATCTCTGAAATTCCTGCGCCGCCTCTGTTCCGCGCCCAGCCATCAAAAGCGCGCTCGCCCGCGTATACAGGGACTCCGTATTCGCGCGGTCGTAAGGTTCCCCCGCCTTCATCAGTTCCACGGCCTTAGTGGCGTCGTGATGATTCATAGCGATCACCGCGCGAATCATTGGCGTGATAACTGACCCGATGATCTGATCGTCCGGCCGTACACTGGTCGCCTGAGCGATCAATTTTTCGGCCTTCGCCTCGTCGCCTGCCCGCGCATAAATATCCGCGGCTGAAAGCAGCAGAGTCGGCGTTTGCGATAGTTTTAGCACGGCGTCCGCATCAGCATTGGCGCCGCGGCCGTTCTGCACAACTGACTGCAACAAACCTTCACCGGCCATCGTATTCACGACACTATCCGTGAAACCAAGTTTTTGCGCTTTCTCTTCGGCTTGCTTGTCGATCTCGCTGCCGCGCCGCAGTTGTCCGTGCGCGAAAGCCAGGCCCGCGTCCCGGCGCCGATGCCGACGCTGGCTGGATGCTCGATACGGAGCGCGATTGCATCGCGTCGCTGGCCGCGCCAGAAGCTTCGTCCGAAGCACTCGCAACACCCGATCGCCCCGATTCGCGCTTCAGGCGTTTCAAGTCCGCGCGCATATCTGCCGCGGACTGGTAACGCAACTCGCGATCCTTCTCCAGCGCCTTATTAATTATTCGCTCCAGTTCCGGCGGCACATCGGGATTCACTCGCACCGGAGCAATCGGTGCGCCGCTCAAAATCGCGTCAAAAAATCAGCGCGGAAGTTTCACCTCGAAACGGAAGCAGGCCCGTTGTCATTTCATACAGCACTGCGCCAAAGGAAAAAAGATCCGTGCGCGCGTCCAACTCTTTTCCCTTTGCCTGTTCCGGTGACATATACGCGACGGTTCCCAGCGTCGAACCAGGGCTGGTCAGATGTGCGGCGCTGTCCTCAATCGTCGCTTGCGTCATTGTTTGCGATGTATTTTCGATGCTCGCGTCGCGCGCCACAATCTTCGCAAGTCCGAAATCCAAAATCTTCGCGTGCCCGCGTTTTGTCACAAAAATATTTGCGGGCTTAATATCCCGATGCACGATCCCCTGACTGTGCGCCGCATCCAGAGCGTCGGCAATTTCAATCGCCAACCCCGGCAAATTATCCGTATCCATCGGGCGCCCGTTAATAGTGTGCTTCAGCGTCGCTCCATCCAGATACTCCATGGCAATGAACGCGCGTCCGCCTTCGCTCCCAATATCGTAAATCGTGCAAATGTTTGGATGATTCAGCGCCGAAGCTGCTTGCGCCTCGCGTTCAAATCGCGCCAGTGCCTGAGGATCCTGGGCAACCGTGTCGGGCAAAAATTTCAAAGCGACAAAACGGTGCAGGCGCGTGTCTTCCGCCTTGTACACCACGCCCATGCCACCGCCGCCAAGCTTCTCGGTGATGCGGTAATGCGAAATCGTTTCGCCAATCATGAAGTGCGCGGAAAGAAATCCCCGTCGCGCATGTTATAGAGGAGAGGAATCGGAGTTAAAGCATTTGGTCAACCGAGAAGTGCGCGCCGCCTCCAAAATGCCCAATAAACTCTGGATCTAAATCCCCGTGGACTAGATTCCGATCACCCCAAAAATGAGAGCTGGCAGGATCTTAATTAATCAGGTTCATTTCCTAGCCCCGTGGACCGAACCATTTTTCGCTTTTCTCGCCGCCACATATTCCGCCACAAACGCCGCCAGCGCTTTTTCCAGTTTCAACGTCACCGGCCCCGGCGCGCGCGCAAATTTGTGTCCCGCAATTTCGCCCACGCCCAACAAATTCCGGTTCGTCGAAGAAATAAAAACTTCCTCCGCGCCGTAAAGATCGTCCGGCATTAATGTTTGCTCGCTCGCGGGCACTCCCGACGCATGCGCAATCTCCAACAAAGTGTCGCGCGTCACTCCTTCCAAACAGCCCGAACTTAGCGGAGGAGTCAAAACTCTTCCATCGCGCACGCAGAATATATTTGCCGCCGTGCATTCCGCCACTTCGCCGCGCTCGTTCAGCAATACAACTTCGTCCCATCCCGCCTCGTGCGCTTCCGCAAGGTTCCATACGTTATTCAGCCACGAGGTTACTTTCACTCCGGCCAGTGGAGATGCTGCATGTCGTCCATGTTCGCGCAATCCCAACCGCACCGGCTCGCGATAGTTCGGCAATCCCGCCGAATAAAGAATCAAATCCACCTCAGGCATCGGCTCTTCGCTCTGCCAGAATCCAACCTTGTTGTACACAACATAGACACGAGCCGTCCCCTCGCGCACCTCATTCGCCAGCAACACTTCGTGCATTTGCCCGCGCACCTTCTCCGCATCAAATGGGAAAGGAACTCGCGTTCGTTTCGCATCGCGTTCCAAGCGCGCCCAGTGCCGCTCAAACGCAAATAGTTCGCCATCCCAAACGCGTAGCGTCGTAAATAATCCCCAGCCCGCAAGCAGCCCCGCCTGGCCCGGCGAAAGCCGCACATCCTCAATCGGTTTCAATGCACCATTGTGATGGACGTACCGGTGAATCACTTTACCCTCCGCGGCATTCTGGCGTTGCAGCCCTGCAAGAGTCGCCATTCTATCTCAGTTTCGCGGCCTTCCGAGCCGCTTGCCGCGCCGGTTCGGGGCGCAACTTTTCCGAGCCGGCAATCGTATATCAGTATTAGTGGTTGCAATGCAGGTAGTGCCTAGCGTGCTCGAGCCAGCGTGAACATCGAGGTGCAGGTTGCCCAGCCGTGATATGTTTGCCAAGTTGAATTTGCATAAGATGAGGTCTCGCTATTCCACGACGATTCCATTGTTCGTTGCATTTCTGCTCGCCATCGCCACATCATCCCACGCGCAGGACGCTAACAAAATCATTGATCAATATCAGAAAGCCGCAGGCGGCGCGAAAGCCCTTTCCAAAATAAACACACTAACCATCGACGGCTCTTTCACCTCGGCCGATGCAAGAAAGTCCGGCAGCTATACCTTCGATATCAAATCTCCGAACCGCTACTACTCCGAATTGAATGTCGAATCAGGTGTCGTTCTCGACGCATCGCAACCGAAACTCGAAGAACACCATTTGATCGAAGCCTACAACGGAAAATCCGCGTGGCATCAGGACGCGAGCGGCGGAGTCTCCAGTCTCTTGGGCCCGGAAGCTTTACAGATGGAAGACGCAGCGCTCTATTACAACCTTCACTTCAATAATTTGAAAAAGAACAAGATCGGTGCTGCGCTCGTCGGCCACGCGCACGTCCAGGGACGCGACACTTTTCAAGTCGAACTCACGTCCCCCGCAGGTTTGAAGCGCAATGTTTTCTTCGATGCGCAATCTCACCTCATCTCCAAGGAATCTGCCACCATCGCGGGAATCAATCAGGAACTTCTTTACGACGACTATCGCACCGTCGACGGAATTAAGGTTCCATTCAAGATCGAGCTTCATCGCGGCGGCGATGTTTTTCAAATTACCGTTTCACGCGCTGTTCTGAATGCCGTTATCGGCGAAAGAGTTTTCGATTTTCCCAGAAAATCGCAAGTGCAACTCCCGAACTTGGAAGCCCTCTTCAAACAAATCGACGACAATCAAAAGGCCATCGATAAAATCCTGGAAAACTATGCAGGAACGCGCGACGAAGAAGAAACCGAATACGACAATGCCGGACAAGTGAAAAAGCGCGCAGTGAAGGAATACACTTTTTTCTATATGTATGGCGACGAAATCTCAACGCTCGTGAAAAAGGACGGCAAGCCGCTCTCCGCCGACGAACAAAAGAAAGAGAACGACAAAGCTCAGGAGGAAATCGAAGTAGTTCAAAAACGCCACGACAAAAAAGACGCCAAAGAAGCCAAGGCTGAAGAGCAAGGAAAAAAGAACGACGACGATCCCGACATCGAAACCTTTCTCCGCGCCTGTCAATTTGTGAATCCACGCCGCGAACGCTTTCGCGGACAGGATGTTCTCGTTTTCGATTTTGAACCCAATCCCGAATTTAAGCCGCACAAAATGGCGGAAGAAGTTGTGCACAAACTTGCTGGCGTGATTTGGATTGACGAAAAAGCCCTCGACGTTGCCCGCCTCGAAGCTTATTTCGTGGGCGATTTCAGGATCGCGGGTGGCATCCTGGCGAATCTACAAAAGGGAACCAGTTTTATTTTCGAGCAGGCCTTCATCAATAATGAAGTCTGGCTGCCGACTTACCTGGAAGCGCACATCGGAGTTCGCGTCCTTCTGGTGAAAGGCATGAAGGTCAACGAAGTAGTGCGGTACTCCGACTACAAGAAATTCAACGTTGAAACTCTCCACACCGTCGCTCCGCCGAAGCAGGAGGAAAAATAACTCAGCGAATGTGGTTTCCGCGCTTCTTTTCCGCTCATCATTTATTCATTTCAACGCTGGAAATTTCTCCGGTGGACGGCGGTGCTTCGTCGCCTGCTCGTATGCATACGCAAATTTAATCAGCGTCGGCTCGTCAAAAAGTTTTCCCAGGAAAGTCAGTCCCGCCGGAAGCACATCGTAAGTAAATCCCATGGGCACAGTAATCGCCGGAAATCCTGACTGGGGAGAAAGCACTTGGCTATTGTCTCCCGCAGGCGTTTTCATATCTCCAACTTTTCGCGGCGGATTGCTCCACGTTGGATACACAATCGCATCCACCTTGTCGCGTTCCATCGCCGCGAGAATCGCTTCGCGAAACGCGATTTTCTTTTCATTATGATACGTGTCTGGACACGCCGTGCTCGCGTCTTCTGCGCCCGTGGGTTTCGGCGCCATCGCGGATTTCAGCCGCGCGTCAATGTAGGGCAGGTACAATCCCGAATCAATAATTTCCGCCAAAGTTTTGTATGGCGCATTCTGTCCATGTTTTGCCAGATATGCGTTCAAATCAGCTTGAAAATTGCCGCAACCCAAATTTCGCGTCAGACTTTCAAAATTCGGAATCACAAAAGGATCTACAATTTCCGCGCCTTGTGCTTTCAGATCCGCGATCGCTTTTTCGGTCAGCGCCTTCACCTGCGCATCTGTGGAAGCTGCATCAATGTACGGACGGAAAACTCCAATCCGCGCGCCGCGCAATCCATTCTTATCCAGAAACTGCACATAATTCTTCTGCACCTTGCCTTCGGAATTGTTCGTAATCGGATCTTCCGGATCGTATCCGGCCACCACACTCAGCACCGTCGCAGCGTCTTCCATGGTTCGCGCAATCGGCCCGCCCACATCCGCGCTTAGAAAAAGTGGAATAATTCCATCGCGGCTGGTCAGTCCGATTGTCGGCCGGATTCCCACTAAATCATTGTGCGACGACGGTCCTCGAATGGAATTTCCGGTATCCGTTCCCAATCCCACCATTCCCAAATTTGCCGCGACCGCTGCCGCGGTTCCTCCACTCGATCCCGCCGGCACGCGCTCCAGGTCGTACGGATTCCGCGTGATTCCGGCAATCGAGCTGACCGTTACGTACGGACTGAACGCCCATTCCGCCATATTCGATTTCGCCAGAACAATTGCGCCCGCTTCGCGTAACTTTTTCACCATGAACGCATCGGTTGGCGGAACATTTCCTTTCATGGCGAGCGATCCGCCCGTTGTTTGCAAATCGAACGTATCGTAATTGTCTTTCACAATCACCGGAATGCCATGCAGCGGGCGCATTTTCCCGGTGCGTTTGAATTCCTGATCGAGCTTATCCGCTTCCGCCAGCGCGTTTGGATTCACCACCACAATCGCGTTCAACCGCGTGGGCTGGTCGAAAGCGCGTATCCGCCGCAAATATCCTTCCACCAGTTGACGACAGGTCAATTTTCCCGCGCGCATCGCCGCGTGAGTTTCAGCAATCGTCGCTTCCGTTATTTCAAAATTTCCGCGTCCAATCGCCGGCGCGCTTTTCTGTTGCGCGCGGATTTCTCCCACCGCGCCGCCTGGCGCGCCGACGATGGCCGACGCAATCGCCGCTGCAAACAGCAGCGCCAATCTCTCGCGCCAAACGCGATTCGTTCTGTCCAGCGTTCCCAATCTCTCGCGCCTTTTCAATCTCTCAGGCCTCTTCAATCGATTACGCATTCCCAATCGCGTGCGCCTTCACAATTGCGAGAAATGTTTCCAACAAGCCGTAACGGCTTGCGAGGTTTCTTCCAAACTTAAAACGACGCCGCAACCTTTGCCGCTACTTTGCGAATCTTATCCACATTTTCGGGCGTTCCGCGTTTCCCGGTCATGTAGTGAATATTCAACAGGCTAGTCTTTTTCATGACGATGATTTCCACTCCATCATCGGTCAACGCGCTGAACGCGTTTTTCCCCAACTGAGGTTCGTCTTTCGTGTGCGCACTTTTATCGTCAAATGCCTGCTTTCGATTCGCCTTGAAACTCGACTCCATCCTCTCGCTGGCCGGCGTACCAACTCCTGCCAAAGGGTCAGTCGCGCTTTGAGTGAACGACGCCGCCTGAATCAGGAGCCTGTATTTATTCGGATCGTTGCCCGGATCTCCCCACATGCAGGTCATGCCGCCCTTGGTTTCCTGCGATAGCGGACGGACTCCCACAATCGGCAACACATCTTGCGGCGTCAGCAGACTGCACATATGGATCTCCTGCGGCGCTTTTGCGTTCGTCTGCGCTGAAGAGTTCGCAGACATCATCGTGAGCGCCGCTACGAAAGCCGCGGCAAGAAAACTTGCAATTCGATGAATCACATGCGTTCGCATCAATCCTCCGATTTCCAGTCTTTTGACTGTTCGTCCGGACGCGCGCGATGTTAGCAAATTTCGCATCTCAATCAAGCACTCAATAATTATCGGGCACGCAAGTCATCGAGCATTCGATTCCGGCGCAGCGCGTTCGAAACACTTGCGTGCCGAAAAAGTTTGCAGCAGCATATTGCGCATGATCACCATCATCCTTCTCACCATCTCAAATATTTTCATGACTTTCGCCTGGTACGGGCACTTGAAATATCGCCAGGCACCGTTGTTCAAAGTCATTCTAATCAGCTGGGCCATCGCGTTCGCCGAGTACTGCTTCCAGGTTCCCGCGAACCGCATTGGCTCTTACGAATTCAATGTGGTCCAGCTCAAAACCATTCAAGAAGTGATCACGCTCACTGTGTTTTCCATTTTCTCCGTCCTCTACTTGGGAACGGAATTGAAATGGAATTATTTTCTGGGCTTCGCGCTCATGGTCGCCGCTGTGTTCGTGATCTTCAAAAAGTGGTGACGACGATCACCATGCCGTCTTCTCCTCTGTTATCCGCTCCAGCACAAGAAACCGTTGGTCTATTGCCGCCTCGTGCCGCGGCAGCCCAGACTAAATCTCCGGCTCTCTCAGTTATTTGCCGGGTGCAAATCATGCTCGATGACGCAAACAATTCAACCGCAAGCATCGCCGCGATTTCCGGCGGAAGTTCCACGCCGCCAGACAACAAGCGCGCGGTTCGCCGTATACAACTTGTCGCGTCTGTCGAAGTGACGGAGCGCGGCTCGCAAACCGAACTTTCCGCGCGCACGTCAGAAATCGGCCTCGGCGGTTGCTATGTTGATACGCTCAGTCCATTCCCAGACGGCACGCTCGTCCACGTGCGCATTATTAGAGATGGCGGCGCGTTCGCGTGCGAGGCCAAAGTCGTCTACGTGCACGCCTGCTTCGGCATGGGCATCGCCTTCACCAATATCGCTCTGGATCAGCGCAGGTTGCTGCAAAACTGGATCGCCGATCTTGTCACGCAACTCAAGTAAGTCCTGCGTACTGTGATTCTGCAATCGCCTCTCAGGCTCTCTGAACTCTGATCGCGGCCTCCCGGCAGCACAGAAGTCGTATCTGACGGTGAGCTGGGCGTATCATTTTGATCGAATTCATTGAGCGGGCGAGCGGCGATTGCCCGTAGGCGGATAGCTGCGTATGATTTGCGCTGCGCCCGAAAGAGCGTTCTCAACGCAGAGACGCTGAGGGCGCGGAGACGAGCGGAGAATTCAGGAGAGAACCGAATGTTGCATCGCAATATTGTGAACGCAGAACGGCGGCCGCGCGGAAATCGTCGCGGCAGGAATTTGAAACACGGGACTGCGATTTTCTGCGCGGTAGCCTGCGCGTTCGTATTGTCCCTGGCTGTTACTAGTTGCTCGAGCGCACCTAGCGCGCCTGATGCGGCGCTGAATTCGCTGAGCGCTGATCGTTTGATGGCGAATATTAAGACGCTTTCGTCGGATCAATTCGAGGGGCGCGGGCCTGGGTCAAATGGTGAAAATCTGACGATTAAATATATGGAGAATCAGTTCCGCACTAGCGGACTGGAGGCCGGGAATCCCGACGGAACTTTTTTGCAGAATGTGCCGCTGGTCAGCATCACGCCGCAGCCGGGCGTGAAGATTGCGCTTACTGCGCACGGGCAAACGCTTTCGCCCGCGTTTCCCAAGGATTTCGTGGCATGGACGAAGCGCGTGCTGGAGAAATCGTCGATTGATGCGGACTTGATTTTTGTGGGTTACGGAGTGCAGGCGCCGGAATTTAATTGGGATGATTTTAAGGGTGTGGATGTGCGCGGCAAAGTGATCGTCGTGCTGATCAACGATCCGCCGATGCCGGACCCGAAAGATCCCTTGAAGCTGGACCCGAACACGTTTGGCGGCAACGCGATGACGTACTACGGCCGCTGGACTTACAAATATGAAAAGGCCGCGGAGCTTGGCGCTGCTGGATGCTTCATCATTCACGACACCGCAGGCGCGGGATATCCGTGGGAAGTGGTGGAGAACGGGCGCAGCGGCGAGCAATTTACTTTGAACACTCCGGACAAGGCCATGAATCGGGCGGCGATCGAAGGCTGGTTCAGCGGAGACACTGCAACCAAACTTTTCAAAATGGGCGGTCAAGATTTAGTGGCGCTTAGAAAAGCAGCCGTCAACCGGGATTTCCATCCGGTGCCGCTAAACATTCACGCGAAACTAGATTTGACGAATACGCTGCGCACGCTGGATTCACACAATGTCATCGCGAAAATTACCGGCAGCGATCCCAAGCTGAAAGACGAGTACGTGATTTATTCCGCGCACTGGGATCACTTCGGCATCGGGCCCGCGGTGAATGGCGACAAGATTTATCACGGCGCGAAGGACAACGCCGCGGGAAGCTCGGCGCTATTGGAAATTGCGCGAGCATACAAGCAACTGAAGACGCCGCCGCGGCGCACGATACTTTTCTTAAGCGTCACCGCGGAAGAACAGGGTTTGCTCGGTTCGCAATATTATTCGGAGCATCCGCTTTATTCGCTGGCGCGCACGGCCGCCAATATCAATATGGATGGCATGGACGTACTCGGACGCACGCGCGATATCGTAATGATTGGCAAAGGCGCTTCCACGCTGGATCAAATTGTGGAGGATGTTGCGCGGAATCAAGGCCGCACTGTGAAGCCTGATCCGGAGCCCGAAAAAGGATTTTATTATCGCAGCGACCATTTCAATTTTGCGAAGCATGGCGTGCCGGCGTTCGATCCGGACGAAGGCGTGGACTACATTGGCAAGCCCGACGGCTGGGGATTGCAGATGCGCGACAAATATACAACGGAGGACTATCACAAGCCCTCGGACGTCATTAAGCCGTACTGGGATTTGAGCGGCGCCGTGGAAGACTGCAAACTATTTTTTCTGGTCGGCTACCAGGTGGCAAATGCTGCCCAGACGCCCCAATGGAATCCCGGCTCCGAATTTAAGGCGATTCGGGACGCGTCCTTAAAAGAAGCCCAAGGTCAAGGGAACTAAAGCCCAAAATACTGGGAAGTAAGTATCCCATTCCCTGAGCAGGCATCCTAACCTGTTCATTATGGTACAGTTCGGAGTTGCAATTTGTTGCACATTTGGGTCGCTTTCGGCTTGACAGCACTTGCAGTTGCACTTACGATATTTGAGGATACCTCTCGGAGGTTGACGTGCTAAAGCGATTGCAAGTCTTTGCGATTCTGGTGGTGGTGGCCGGGCTGACTGCGGTGCCAGCTATCGCGGGTCCCTCCGCCCCTATGGGAATCGTCACCAGTGCGCAACGGGCGCTGGTTGGCCACGCTTTAGCTGTGGACGGCACCAGCATTTATGATGGAGACACCCTTTCCACCGAAGCTACCGGAGCTGTGCGCCTGCAGTTCGGTGGCTCGCAGATGATCCTGACTGGGAACACCGTCGTTTCCCTGAATAAGACGGACGCGGGAGTCAGCGCGACGCTGGTTAGCGGTTCGGTGCGCTTCGCAAGCGTGCCCGGCTCTCTGCTGGAAGTGCGCGCGCTGAAGTCTGTAGTGGTCCGCTCCAAGGACAATCAATCGGCCGTAGGCCAGTTGACGGTAACGGGGCCGGCATCATTCCAGATCGGCAGCACCAAGGGCGCGCTGGATGTTTCGGTGAACGGTGTGGATCACGTCGTTGAAGCGTCGACAGCCTACAACGTCAACCTTGATGGCGACAACGGCGGCGACCAGAACAAGTCTCCGCGCGCGGCTGGCACCAGCGGCGGCATTTGGCTAGCTGTCGCGGTAATCGCAGCCGGTACTGCTGTGGCGATTTGGCTGGCATTCCGCAGCCCGAGCCGTCCGTAGTCTGATATTCATTTTAAATTTTCGAGCGGGCGGAACTTAAAACGGGTTCCGCCCGCTTTGTTTTCCGAGGAATACTTTCGCGTTAGTGATTTAGTTCGGGGCCGCGATCGGCTTGAGCCAGGAGCGTCAATTCCGGATCAATTAGAATATGCTTCGGTGAAACGCGCGTCGTAAACCGGAAAGTTGTATCCGCGCCGCTGGTAGTTACGTGGCCCAGCAGAATTGGTTTACCGCCGGAATAACTCACGTAGAGCGGAACACTCGCGAGAAAATCTTCGGGCACGCCGGATTGATGCAGAACTCCCTTTACGACGAATTGTTCTCCAGCGGCGGCATGTTGCACGGTGAACTCCACTTTGTATTGAGGAATTCCAGTGCCGCGCACGTACTGATCGAAGAACCATGCCATGGAATGCCCGCCTTCCAAATCCATGCTGGGCAACATTACTTTTTCCACGACGCTCTGCAGATCGTCGGTGGTCAGAACGGCGTCGCGATGGGATTCAGCGAGTCCGCGAAGCAGCGCGACGAAGCGAGCATCGGGATCTTTGGCCTGCGGATCGCGCAACATCATGCGCAACATGTGAAACACCCACGTTGCTTTGGCGTACACAACTTCCTCGTATCCATTCGGATTTACTGATGAATTTAAGCGGAAGCCCAATGTGAGCGGTCCGGAGGAATCGATATTGTTATCTTTTCCGGGAAGCTTGGAAAGAAGGCTGTCACGATATCGCACGAGCCAGATATTTAGAGCGTGATCGGAATCCTTGCGGCTATCGGCGAACAACAGCGAGATGTAGTTCGCCAGACCTTCGCAAATCCACTGATCGCGATAACTGCGCCACACGACAAGATTGCCCCACCACTGGTGAGCCACTTCGTGATACGGCACGATTTCCGTGAAGTGATCCTGGTGCGCCACATTTAATCCGAGTCTGCGTTGCGCTTCGCGCGATAGAAAAGAAAACGTGGGAAGGTACAATAATCCCGGCCAGCCCTGGCCGAAATTCCCGGGAATCTGCGAAACCTCCAACTGTTTGTACGGGAATGGTCCGCCGTAGCGGCTGAAAAACTGAGTGGCCTGGCCAATTTCGTCGCCGAGCTTGTGAAGAACTGCAATGGCATCGGGCGAAACGTCAACGATTGGCAAATTCCCACTGAGCAACGGCACCACGTTTCCCAGCCTGTTGGTTGTCGGAATGGGAGTTTGAATCACGCGGGCGGCGGGCATGGGTTGAAGCGCTTGGTCAAGTTGCGCATTTGCGTAGAGGTCAATCTTGAGGCCGGCGGAATCCATGTTGAATACGCGGTACGCGCCAAGATTAAATCCGGCTACGAAAATTGGCTTCTCAGAGCGCCAGTGGGACTCGCGCCAATCGCCATTTTCCTTCTCGTCGAGTTTTTCGCCGGTGGCTACGAGTTGCAGCACGCGTGGCCATTTGAAACTCAGGTCGAACATCGCGAACGAATCCACGCCGTTGATGTGCGGATACCAGCTTCCGTGTTCTCCAACAACGTAGACTCCAACGGACGCTTGACTGATGACTTGGCCGCGATAGGTAAAGCGCAAACGGAAGCTCTGTCCAGATGCGGCCGGCTCCGGAAGAATTACGGTGAGAGCGTTGTTTCCGCGGGCGGCGATTTCCTGGCGAATGGCCGGCTCGTTCTGGAAAAATTCCAGCGGATGTCCGGTTTCGTCGGACACGGACTCGACACGCAGAAACTTGGAAAGCTCCAGCGGAATGATGCGCTCGCCAGAGCGCGCGGCGTGAAGTGTGAGTATAGCGCTGCCGGAAAGTTCGAGATCGGTCTGGACGGTCGTATCAAGGGCGTAATGTTCCGCAATAAAAGGCGCGGACAATTCAGCGGTTCGCGGATGTGCAAAAGACGTCCAGAAATCGTAACTCATGTTGCCGTTTACGGTTTTCGGCTGGCCCAGCACGACTTGCTCGGAGCGGCGCTCGTCCACGAGCGCGTCAAACGGGCCTGTTTTCGAGCCTAAAACGCCGGCATAGAAATAGGGAAGCGGATGCTCCGAAAGTAAGTCGGTGAGAATGCGCAGGGAATGCCAGGGATTTAATGACGCGACGGTAATGTCCCACTCATCGTTGATGTCGGTGTCTTTTTCCGGGGCGATATTTGCTGCGCGTAATCGAGAAAGCAGTTGGGCGGCGGTATCATCGTCAAAACGCATGTACACGCCGCGAAAATCCTCATCAATCAGTGGAGTGCCGAGAAACTTAGCGGCGGATGCCTTTTCGGCGGGATCGCGCGGAACGGTGAGAAGTTTGCCGCGACCGGAAAAAACCGCGCCGGTAATTTTCCCCTGAAATGGCTGGAGGAATGCGATCTGCCCTTGAATGAAATTGAAGTGCAGCGCGTCGTGGCGCAGATCGAAATCGCGAACGGGATAAACTTCATCGGAATTCACGCGCAGAGCGTTCAGCGCGTCATAGAGCGCGTGAGCGGTCGGCTGTTGAGGTGGCGCGGCCTGTGCGAAAACGCCGCCAGGGACAGCAATCAGGCAAAACAGGAAAGCGACCCGAAGGGAATTTTTCACGTGGTCCCACTGTAACAAGTAGGGCAACGAGCGGCAAGCAAGCGAGGAAGCGCGGCGCGGCTCACTGTTAAAATGGAATGATGCGGATTCGTGGCGCCATGACCGTGCTGTCATACGTGTCTTTGCTCGCACTGGGTCTCGTGCTTTCGGGCGCGATGACTGACGCGCGCGCGGATACCATCGTGTTGAAAAACGGGCGCCGGATTACGGTGAACGTCGCCACCGAAACGGCGGATCGCGTAACGGGGGAGACGGACGCCGGTCAAATTTCGCTCCCGAAGTCCATGGTCGAGCGCGTTGAGCACGGACCCGTAGATATTCCCACTCCGGCGAATCAAACAAGCGCAACTGGAAATACATCCACTAACGAATCGGCGAAGAGTATCGGACTGGCCGCGCCAACTACGCAATCCGTATTTGTGATTGACGAGCGCATTGCGCGCGCTGTGATCCATGACGGCTCGATCGATCATTTTTTCATCGCAAAATTGGAACAGGCGGCAATTGCAGGACTGCCGGACGCCGCGAACCGGGCTGCTGCCGCACACGAAGCTGCTGCAGCGTTTGAAGCAAATAAAGGAAATTTGGATGCCGCGGCAGAACAGGAAACTCAGGCGCTGCGATTTGCGCCCGAGAACCTGAATTTACTGATGGATGTTGCGTTTGGACATTTGAGGCGGAGCGAATACTCAACCGCGCTGGAATATCTGACGCGCGCAAAACGTCTGGCGCCTGATTCGCCGGATGTGGCCAAGCTGATGGGCTGGTCTGACTATGGTCTGAACCGGATTCCCGAAGCAGTAGCGGAATGGAAACGCGCGCAAAAGTTGCGTCCGGAAGCGGACGTGGCGCAGGCGCTAGAAAAAGCGGAGCGCGACGCGCAGACCGAACAAGATTTCCGCGAAGGACAAACGAATCATTTTGTTTTGAAATATTCAGGAGCGGCGGAGCCTAAATTGGCGAGTGAAATTCTGCGTATTCTGGAAATACATTTCGACCAGATCAGCGCCATGCTGAATTATTCGCCGCCTGAACCCATCGGAGTGATTTTGTACACCGGCCAGCAATTTGAGGACATGACGCGCGCTCCCGCGTGGGTCGGCGCAATCAATGACGGGCGAATTCGCGTGCCGGTGCAGGGTCTAACGTCGGTGAATGATCAGCTTTCGCGCGTATTGCGGCATGAACTGACGCACAGCTTTCTGCAACAGAAGACGCGCGGGAGGTGTCCGGCATGGCTGCAAGAGGGAATCGCGCAATGGATGGAAGGCCGGCGCTCGGGCGCTTCAGCCGCCGGGCTAATTGCCACGTACGATCAACATTTCGCAATTCCTCTGGGCTCGCTGGAAATTTCGTGGATGCAATTGAGCGGGACGGGTGCGAGCTTCGCATACGCGTGGTCGCTCGCAGCCGTCGAATCAATTCTGGGGAATGGCAACATGGCCGAATTGGTTCAGTTAGTGGACGCCGTGACTTCATCAGGATCGACGGAAGCAGCGGTGCAGGAAGTGTTGCACGAAAGTTACGCGGAGCTTGAGAAGCAGACTGCGGATTATTTGCGAAGCACCTACAGATAATTGCTTTGGGGTTGCGCTCAGCGTGAATCGGCAGGCCATTCAAGGGCAGCGACGCGATCGTGGAGCTGGCGGGCGATTTCGTCGGGTGGTATCGCGGGCGAAAATGTCACTGGCTCGCCGATAGAAACGCGGATGTGTCCCGGCCCGACCCAAGTTTTATGCTGTTTGTGCGGCTCGAAGAGTCCATCTATTCGCATTGGAAGGACCGGGATACCGAGATTCGCGGCGAGCAATCCCGTACCGCTGCGAAATTCTTGAAGGCTGCCGTCCTTGGTCTCTTTTCCTTCCGGAAAAACCACGACGCTGAATCCGCGATCCACCGATTCGCCGGCGAAACGAAACGATTCTCTAAATCCTGAAAGCCTTGGGAGCGGAAAAACGTCGAAAATCAGAGCCAGAAGGAAAGCGTTGAAGCGATCGAGCATCGCACGCCGCACGCCACGAATTTCAGGAGGATGGCGCATCGCGCGCAGGCGCTCGCCATTCATGCCGACGGCAAGACGGCGGCGGTAGCGAAACGGCATCGCGGCCCGGACGAAAGCAATATCTTCGTCGGTGATGTGATTGCAGACGATCAGCAGCGGGCTCCGCGTTCCAAGCAGATGTTCACGTCCACGGACGCGCGGATGCGCGAGCAGATAGGTGGCGGGCCAGAATATTAATGTGTAAAGAGCGGCGCCAACCCACGTGGCGGGCCAACGCTGGGGCCAGACCGGAAAAGAATCGTGCGAAGTTCCGGGCTCAGTGTGCTGGAGAATTTGCGTGATGTCGGCGACGGTACTATCAGGGGATAATTCGGTTTCGTTAATCGATATCTGATAGCGGTCTTCAAGCGCACTGATGAGTTCGACTCGATCGAGCGAGCTGAGTCCGAGATCGGATTCCAAACGCGCGGATTGGGAGAGGTCTTGCGTTGCTCCTGTCGCCGATTTATTGGAGAAACGTGCGATGAGTTCTTCCAGTCCATGAGCGGATTTTGCAGGAAGGTCCGGCGCGGCGATTCGCTCGGCAATCTGTCCGATGCGCGGCTTGCCGGTTGCGGTGCGCGGGAAATCGGCATCCGGCCAGGTCATCCAGCGGCGGATGTGCTGATATTCCGCTAGAGTCTGGTTTGCGCGAGCGACAGCGAGCGCGGGATCCATTCCCGATTCGCGCATGAGCAGCACCGCGAAAGCCTCGGCATTTGGGCTGCCGGCATGAGCGACCGGCAGTACGACGCAATCACGAATTTCCGGCTGGCGTCGAAGCGCTGCCTCCAAATCCTCGGGATAGACGTTCATGCCAGCGGGCGTGACGATTACGTTTTTGCCCCGGCCCTTGAAGAAGAGATGCCCTTCGGCGTCCTGTTCACCGATGTCGCCCGTATGGAGCCAGTTTTCCTGAGCATTCGGCGCCGATTCGATTGCTGTTCCGCGCCAGTATGCGTTTGAAACGCTTTCTCCCCTCACAAGGATTTCGCCATTGGCATCGAGTTTGATGTTGCTGCCCGGCAAAACTTTCCCGATGGAACCCTTTCCGCGATGGAAAGGATGATTCAGGGTGATGAGCGCGGCTGTTTCGGTCATGCCATAGCCCTGCACTACGGCATACCCGAGCTGGTCCCAAAACTCTTCGGTTTCCTGCGGAAGCGTTGCGCCGCCGGAAATAAACGCCCAGAATTTCCATCCGAACTGGGAATGAATTCTATGGAAGCGCAAGAGACGGAGTTGGAAATTTTGTTTGGCGGCGAGCGCACGCTGTTCTGCGAGCCACTCGGTACGGCCGGCGTCGGCCAAATCGCGCTCTACTTTATTGCGGAGCGCTTCCAACATGTGGGGAACGGCGATGAGTACAGAGACGCGTTCGCGCCGAATTGTGCGCGCAACGTCGGCGGGACTGAGCGAATCCTGGAATATGACGGTGCCTGCCATCACGCTGGGAAGAAACAGGCCCATGATTTGTCCGAAGACGTGACTGAGCGGCACCAGATTCAAGTACCGGACGGGATGGAAGATCCATTCGTACTTGAGGTACTTCAAGATTTCGCGCTCTATGGGCTCGATATTGGCGAGGAGATTTCCGTGAGTAAGGACGACACCTTTCGGATCGCCGGTGGTGCCCGAAGTGAAAACGATTTGGGCAATAGCGCTGCGATCGAGTGCGGGCGACGCGTAGCGAGCGCCCGGAGTGCCCGCGGAATGATGAGAAACGAGCGCGCACAGTTCTTCCAGGATCACAACGGGAACGTCACCGGGCGTGGCTCTATTACGCGCGGCAAGGATTAGTTTCGCGCTCACTTGCCGGCTCACGCGCTCGATGAAATCCGGCGCGGCGGCCCAGTCCATGGGCACGACGACAACTCCGCGCAGCACGCTGCCCCAAAATGCAGCACTCCATTCGGCTGAATTGGGGCCGAGAAAAAGAATCCGGTCGCCCGGTTCAATGCCGCGGGATTCCAACTCACGCGCGAAACGGCCAGCCGTCTCGGCTACTTTCTGATACGTCCAACGTTCTGAGCGGTAACCGGCGGGCTGCGCGTAGGCGAAGTCGCGCGGACGCTGGTCGAAATAGATGAACAGCTCCGACAAAGAGCGTCGCGGCATCAGAAAGCTAGTCTCTCACTGATTACGAGTTGAACGCTAAAAACTGGAATGTTGCTTGCTACAGAGCGGCGATTAGCGCGGCGATGAGCGCGGCACGCGGGGCGAGTTCGCGAATGATGATGTTTTCGCGCAGGCTGTGCGCGCCTGAGCCGATAGCGCCGAGACCGTCGAGCGTGGGCACTCCGATTGCGGCGGTCAGGTTGCCGTCGGAGCCGCCGCCAGATGCAGTTTCTTCGAGATGAATCCCCAAATCATTGGCGAGATGTTGCGCGTGTTGATAGAGCGCGGCGGACATCTTGCGTTCCATCGGCGGGCGGTCAATGCCGCCGGAAATTTCCAGTCGTGCGCCGGGAAGGATTGGTTTTAGCGCGCGGAATTTCCGTTCGAGCGGACGGATATCGGACGAGCGCGTGACTCGGACGTCCGCCAGCGCGTGCGCTTCCGCGGCGATTACGTTTGTGCGCGTGCCGCCGCTGGCGATATTCACGTGAACTCCGACGCTGCGGCGCGGCTGATTGAATTTTGCGATGCGCGCAATTTGCAGTGCCATTTCGTGCACGGCGTTGATGCCTTCTTCGGGCTTTAGTCCGCTGTGAGCGGCGCGGCCGGTGACGCGCAACTCGATTTCGCCCACTCCTTTGCGCGAAGTTTTCAGCGCACCGCGCGGCTCGCCGGCTGGTTCGAGGACGAGGACGGCGTCACTGAGTTTCGCTTCGCGTTCGATATACTTGCGCGAGGATTCGCTGCCGATTTCTTCGTCGGTCGTCCACAGGCAGGTGATTTCTTTGCGCGGACGGATGCCCGCGCGTTTCAGTGCGTCCACGGCGGCTAGAGCCAAGACAAGTCCACCCTTCATATCGAATATGCCCGGGCCCCAGGCGCGGCGCTGCGCGATGCGGAACGGCATTTTGGCGAGCGAACCTTTGTCGTAGACCGTATCCATGTGGCCGAGGAGCAAAATGCGGCCATCCACGCGGGAATTTGTGCGCGGAAAATTGATGAGCAGATGATCGCCGCGATGTTTTTGTCGGAGAATGGTTACGCGAGCGCCGCGGGCGCGCCATTCGGCGGCGACCATGCGGCCGAAATTATCCACGGCATTCTTATCGAACGATGGAGATTCGGCGCGAACAAATTTTCCGAGCAGACGCAGCATTTCCGATTCGCGAGAGCGCAAATCGGACAGGAGGATAGTCGCAAAATCGGAGGTCGCCATGCACGGTCTATGCTAGCAAGCGGAAGAAGTGACGACAAGCTCACTTAGTTAGGAGAATTATTTCGATTCGGCAGCTTTTTTAGTGCCATCTCTTACGAGTTGATCGTAGTTCATATTTTCAACTCCCACTTTCGAGGTTGCCGTACCCAAATTCAAATTGATTTTAGCGGGATCTTTTTCTTAGTTGGTGCATCCAATATTTGTTGGACCGCATTGATTGCGGTGCGGGTCGTAGCGACGAGTTTCTCTTTCTGTGCATCGAGTCGCTGTTCCCAGTCATCGCGCCCGGGAAACTGAACATCACCAGCAACAGAATCGGAAAGCTGGCGCGGTGTGAGATTTGCGATGTAGGCGATCAATTTCGTCAGTTGAGTAATGCTGGCGCGGTACTCGGCAACAGGGGTTGTGGATTTTACCTGAACCACGAAACGCAATTCTGAACTTCCAGCCTTTGCATCCACCTCCCAACAGCCGGCGGTCGGAAATTCAAGGCTGGACGGCTGAATCGAATCACGACGGTGCGGATCCGGTGTGTCGTACACAAGAGGAGGTGCGGCGCCATCGATTCTTTGGCCAGTGACAATTATTGGATATTCGGATGGTTTGACCCACAGCACCTTGTGACCTCCTCCACGAAGCACGAAGTCCCAGCCCCCCAATGTAGCCCACATCGTCCGGTCTGCATTTGCGTAGTAATCGCCGCTGACTTCCGGACCTTCGGCGGGGTACGCGGCGACGCGCGGAGAAACCGGACAATCATTCGCGGCAGGAGTTTGACTCAGCGCACCGGCCGAGCTTGTGGCATAGGCGCTAACGATTAGGAAGGCGAGGCTGACTAGCAAACCGAGCGAGAAAAGCTTGGCGTAGCGCATCAGGATGCACCTCTCGCCGGATTATAACTTCTGCGAAGAATGGGCGCATCAAGTATAATTCGTTGATTCAGGTCAGACTGAGATTTGAGGCGGGATTTTCGACGGAACAGTTTGAGCCGATAGCTACGAGTTGGGCGCGCGTTGAGCGCCGTTCGGAGACGACAAGATGATTCTGGATTCGATTGGCATACAAAAACTGCTGCCGCATCGGTACCCGTTTCTAATGATTGACGGCATTGCCGAGGTGGATCGCGGCAAAAGTATCGTGGGCGTGAAAAACGTCAGCATTAATGAAGGTTATTTTCAGGGACACTTTCCGGGGCAGCCGGTTATGCCTGGAGTTCTCATAATTGAATCGATGGCGCAGACGGGGGGAGTGTTGCTGCTGATGGAAATACCGGATCGCGAAAAGAAGCTGCTCTATTTTGCCGCGCTGGATAACGCGAAATTCCGCAAGCCCGTGGTTCCGGGCGATCAGTTGATGATTCACGTGGACGTGCTGAACAATCGCGGTGATTTCTGGAAGATGCACGGCGAAGCCCGCGTGAACGGCGACGTGGTTGCCGAGGCGACATTGATGTGCAAGATGATTGACCGCGATGCGGCAGCGAAGGCCGAGCCCGAGAAGAAATGATCGAGAGGAATATCGCGCGCTAGGGTTAGTAATGCTGGCGGACTACGGAGATCGGCAAACTGAATGACCGAAGCGAAAACAACCGAAGCGATGCACATGCCCATCGGATTTCAGATGGATGCGCGTGCGGTGGTGTCTCCGCGAGCGCACTTGGGCGAAGGCGTGACAGTGGGCGCTTACGCGATTGTTGGCGACGATGTGGAACTGGGCGCGGGGTGCAAAGTGCAGCCGCATGCGGTGATTCAAGGGCCCGCAAGGATTGGCCGCGATAATAATTTCTATCCTTTTTGTTCGGTTGGATGCGATCCGCAGGATTTGAAATTTGCAGGAGAGCGCACGGAGCTTGTGATTGGCGACGAAAATCAGTTTCGAGAATATGTGACGGTCAGCCGTGGGACGGGCAAAGGCGGCGGAGTCACGCGCGTGGGCAGCCACAATTTATTTATGGTGAATGCGCACGTGGCGCACGATTGTCAGGTCGGTGATTACACAATCTTCGCGAACGGCGGAACGCTGGCTGGTCACGTGACCGTGCAAGATTATGCGAACGTCGGCGCATATAGCGCGGTGCATCAATTCTGCCGTGTGGGCAGGCACGCGTATATCGGCGGATTTACGGTGGTGACGCAGGATGTGGCTCCGTTCAGCATCGTGGTGTGCGGACGTGAGACAAGCTGCTTCGGCATCAATCGAATTGGGCTTTCGCGGCGCGGCTACACGCCGCAGCGGATTGAAGAGATCGAGAAGGCGTTCAAGTTATTGCTACGGTCGAAACTGAACACGACGCAGGCCGTCGAGAAAATGCGCGAAACGATGCCGGATTCAGAGGACGTTCAGGAATTGATTGGATTTATCGAGACGGCTGAGCGCGGCCTCATTAAATAAACCGCCACATGGGTAAGGAAACTCCAATTATTTCGACTGAAAAAACTTCCTCTGGGCAGTGGGGATTAATCGCGGGGAACGGGCGATTCCCGTTTCTGGTGCTGGAAGGCGCACGAAGTCAGGGAATTGAAATGGCGGTGATCGCGTTGAAAGAAGAAGCATCGCCGGAGCTGGAGCGCACGGCGAAAAAATTGCACTGGGTAGGATTGGGCGAGCTTGGACGCACGATCAAATTGCTGCATCAAGAAGGCGTAACTCGCGCGGTAATGGCCGGGCAGGTGAAGCACAACAAAATGTTCAGCATTCGTCCCGACTGGCAATTTGCGAAACTGATTATGTCGCTGCCGCGAAAAAATACCGATTCACTGATTGGCGCGGTTGCTAAAGTTTTGGAAAAAGAGGGAATTGAGCTGGTGGACTCAACAGCATTTCTGAAGCCGCTGGTACCGCAGGTCGGCGTGCTAACGAAACGCAAGCCCGACGCGCGCGAAACTGAAGACATCGAATACGGATTGGGCGTAGCGCGGCACATTGCAGCGATGGATCTGGGGCAAACAGTAGTGGTGCGCGATCGCGCGTGCGTGGCCATTGAAGCGATGGAAGGCACCGACGAAACAATTGAGCGCGCGGCGCGCATCACGGGCGGAGCCGAGCTAACCGTGGTGAAGGTCAGCAAGCCGGGACAGGACATGCGCTTCGATGTACCCGTTGTAGGGCTGCCAACCGTCGAAGTAATGAAGCGGTGTAAGGCCACGGCTCTGGCCGTGGACGCGCACCGCACCTTGCTGTTCGACCGCGTAGAATTAATTGCGGCGGCGGATGCCGCGGGAATCACGATTCAGGCGTTCGAGCCGGTGGGCGTTGCGCAAGCGGCAGACCCCGCGAAAAAATGATGAGCGCAAAGCGCATTCGCGTAGCGGTAGTCGGTGCCGGAGAATTCGGGCGGAATCACGCGCGCGTGTACAGCGAACTGCCAGGTGCTGAGCTAATTGGCATCGTGGATACAAACAGCGAACGTGCGAAGTCAGTGGCGGCGGAATTTAACACCGCAGTGCTGCCGGGCATCGAATCACTACCGGGCACAGTGGACGCGGCAAGCGTCGCCGTGCCAACGGCGCAACACGCGAAAATTGGCTGCGCGTTATTGCGACAGGGAATCGACGTATTGGTCGAAAAGCCGATGGCGACGTCGCTGCGAGAAGCGGATGACCTGATCGCCGCGGCGGCCGAATCAAAGCGAGTGCTGCAAGTGGGACATTTGGAGCGGTTCAATCCAGCAGTGGTAGCAGCGCAAGGAATTATGCGCAGGCCGCTATTTTTTGAAGTGCACCGGCTGGGAATTTACACGCCGCGCAGTCTGGATATTGACGTGGTTTTCGACGTGATGATTCACGATCTGGATATTTTACTCGCGCTGGTCGGCGAACTGGTGACGGACGTGAAGGCCGTCGGCATTCCAGTGGTTTCCGACAAGGTCGACATCGCGCACGCGCGATTGGAATTCGCGTCCGGCGCTGTGGCGAACGTTACGGCCAGCCGTGTTTCCACCGAGCGCGTGCGAAAGATGCGTTTTTTTCAGGAACACGAGTACGTATCATTGGACTACACGCGGCAAGACGCGCTTCGCGTCCGCGTGAAGAATCTGGGTCCGCCGCCGGAGTTTGATTTTGAAAAGTTAGCTACGGAGCCGCAGGAGCCATTAAAGGCAGAGTTGGGCGAATTTATAATTGCCGTGCGAGATCGAAACAGGCCGGGCGTGGACGGTGAAGCAGGCCGCAGGGCGCTGGAATTGGCCGAACGCGTCGCGGCAAGCATCCAACAGCACGGGAAGCGCGTCCAACCAAGTGTATTCGTGTCTCCATTGTCTTAGCGATTGCCGGGTGTCGCATCATGATAAGCCGCAGGAAAAATGATTAATCGAATTCTGGTTCCCTCAAATGCCACGTTGGGCGCGGAAGGTGCCGCTGCGCCCGGAACTCGGCGCAAGACTGCGCTGGATACCCGCACGGTGATCGCCGCGGATCTTCCGGCGATACAGATCGATGCGCGAACGAATATTCCGTCGTACATGCCGCTGGATGTTCTTTCGGCGCGGATGATCATTCCGCGTGACATGCCCGTGAACGCTCTGGATGTTGGGCACATAATTCCTTCACACGTTCCGCTCGAGGTTCTCGGCGCGCATGTTGCTGTGCCAAAAGACGCAGTGCTTCCGCAGATTCCCGCGGTGCGGCAACGCGTGCAGCACGCGGCGGAGATGCCGGAAGTTCTCGATCCGGACGTTCTCACTACCGGTGAAGTAAATTTGATGACGGGCACGCCGCGAAATCTGCGGGACGAAGCGAAATGGGTTCTTCGCGGCGCTTCAGCGGTGCTGCATGCCGCTGCTCTTTTGATTCTGCTGCTGATCCCGAGTCTATTCACGTCGCGGGCGCCGACGCAGGCCGAAATTCTTGCTGCTTCGCATTCTCTTGGCGATCTCTATATGCCCCCGGACTTGCGGAGTGCGTTGCGCCCGACGCCGCACGTTGATCCGGGGAGTAATCGGATTCACATTGATCCGCGAACGATTCGGCAGTTGACTCCACCGGAACCGACGCCGCAGCCCAAATCCGAAGTGCCCGCGCCGGTCATTGTCCGCGAGCAACCGAAAGAGAATGTCTTGACACCGCCGCTGCCAACCGCGCCGCAGCCGCAACCCGTGAAACCGCAGCCGCAGCTTGAGGCAATAAAAGCGGATCAGGCGCCCACTCCGCACGGATTGATTCTTCCGAACACGTCGATCGGGCGAACACTGTCGCAGGCGGCCAATGATGCCGCGCAACCCGGCGCTGGCGGAGGCGTGTCGTCCATAGTGCAACAGGGAAGAATGCCGGGGGGCCGCGGCGGAGGCGGGATTGGCGGCGGAGGCGGAGGCGGAGGTGGCCAGGCCGGCGCCGGCCTTACGCGGCTGACCGACACTCAGGGAGTGGACTTCAGCAATTACGACGCGCGCGTTTATCAGAGCGTGAAACGCAACTGGTATTCCATCATGCCGGAATCGGCGCTGATGGGCGATCAAGGAATTGTGATGCTGCGTTTTCGTATTTTTAAGGACGGCACGGTGGTCAGCGAAGAACCGATCCTGGAGCGATCCTCCAGCAAGGCTCCGCTGGATCGCGCCGCGATGGGTTCTATTCGCGCGTCGAGTCCATTCGAGCCATTGCCTAGCGGATTCGACGGACCCTATGTTGAATACCGCTTCATTTACTATTACAACCTGGAAATTCCCCGCGGACGGTGAGACCTACACGCAATCAAATCCTGGGCCTGATCCTGTTCGGGCTTATCGCGCCGGTGTATTTGCTGTTGCGATATGGAGGCATTTTCTGATGAGCGTTCCAGTTCTGTTGGCGATCGTGGGACCGACGGCATCGGGAAAGTCATCACTTGGAATGCGTGTGGCGCGGGAATTGGGCGGCGAAATTGTTGTCTGCGATTCAACGCAGGTTTATCGCGGATTTGATATCGGCACGTCGAAGCCTTCTGACGCCGAACGGCAAAGCGTGCGGCACCACTTGATTGACCTGTTGGAGCCGGACGAATTATTCACCGCCGGAGCGTATCGCGAGCGCGCGATTGAAGTGCTGGCGGATTTACGGGAACGTTCGCGCTTGCCGGTAATGACGGTAGGCACGGGACTTTACATGCGCGCGCTGATCGATGGATTTTCAGATACGCCTGTGCGGTCGGAAGCGGTGCGCACACGTCTGCGTGCCAGCACGGCGCGCCACGGAACTGATTATATGCACCGTGCGCTGCGTCGAATTGATTCTGCGGCGGCGGCGCGCATCGGGCCAAGAGACACGCCAAAGTTGATGCGTGCGATTGAGATTTCGCTTTTGGCTGGGAAACCAGTTTCGCAGGTGCACAGCGCGCGGAGGCAGAAATTGGTAGGATTTCGCGCTATTAAAATTGGGCTGATGCCGCCGCGGACCGCGCTATACGAGCGCATTGAGCGGCGCACAATCGAGATGATGGAACGCGGTTGGCCGGCGGAAGTGCGAGCGCTTACGGCCAGAGGAATTCCCGCAACAGCGAAACCATTTTCGTTTATCGGATATGGAGAATTGCGGGAACACCTGGAAGGAAAACAGAAATTGCCCGCGTGCGTCGCCGCGATTCAGCAGGCCACGCGGAGATATGCGAAGCGGCAAGTGACGTGGTTTCGCAGGGAGCCGGGCGTGAAATGGTTTGAGGGATTCGGGGACGATCCGCGGCTATCCGCGGACGCGTTGAAATATCTTGGCGAGGAAATGGGGCGCCGCGAGGTTTCGGCGTAGCGATTTGCGCGGTCGAACAGAGACTGTCGGCGCGATGTAGTAAAGTGAAATTAGAATGAAAACAACATCACACACAACGGAACATCGCGAGCGAGTATTCCTGGTCGGACTCGGCAAAAAGCGTCCCGGACGCGTGCCCGGAACGGAAGCGGGACAAGCCGAGCGCGAGTCCCTACTGGAGTTGGCCGAGCTTGCGCGAAGCGCGGGCGCTGAAGTAACCGGATCGATGCTGCAGATGCGGGAACGTCCCGATCCGGCAACGCTTGTTGGGCAGGGCAAGCTTGAAGAAATCGAAATTGAAGCGCGCATGCACAATGCGCCGCTGGTGATTTTCGATACGAATCTAACTCCGACTCAGCAGCGAAATATTGAAGAGGCGCTGGATCGCCGCGTGATCGATCGCACCCAAATTATTCTGGATATTTTCGCGCGCCACGCGCGCAGCCGCGAAGGTCAATTGCAGGTTGAACTGGCGCAATTGAATTATTTTTTGCCGCGCCTCGCCGGACGGCGCACGGAACTTTCGCGGTTGGGCGGTGGAATCGGAACGCGAGGTCCCGGCGAACAAAAATTGGAAACGGATCGCCGGCGCATCCGCGAAAAAATCGGACGCATCCAGAAGAGCATCGAGATGGTACGGAAGCAGCGTTCGCTGCGCCGCGAAAAACGTCAGGCTGTGCCCCTGGGAACCGTGGCGCTCGTGGGATACACCAACGCTGGAAAGTCCACTTTGTTCAATGCTCTCAGCAAGGCGGGTGTACTTGTCTCTTCGAAAATGTTTGCAACGCTCGATCCGACGGTGCGGGCTGTGCGATTGCCGTCGGGCCGCCGCGTTCTGCTTTCCGATACGGTGGGATTCATTCGCGCGCTGCCTCCGGCTCTGATTGCGGCATTCCGCGCAACGCTGGAGGAAGTGCAGGAAGCGTCTTTGCTGCTGCATGTGACGGATATTTCCAATCCGCATCACGCCGAGCAGGATTCCGAAGTCGAAAAAGTTCTGGCGGATCTAGGAGTAAGCAGCCGTCCGCGATTATTGGTCTGCAACAAAATTGACCGGCTGCCAAAGGATGACTTGGCCGCGCTGGTTGCAGCGAACCAGGGAACGTCGAACAACGGCGCCGGCATCAACGGGAAAGTATTTGTTTCCGCACTGACGAACGAAGGACTCGACGATCTTTTGCGGCGCATGGACGCTGCGATGCCGATTGATGAGGTCGTGCATATGAAACTGCTGGTTCCGTTAGCCGACGGGCGGATGCTCGCGCTCATTCACGCGCTAGGACGCGTTGTGAGCTCCGAGGTGGAAGATTCTTCAATGCGTTTGGAAGCGGACGTACCGGAATCACTGGCGCGGCGGCTGAATGCTTACCTATCTTAATGATTTGGCAGTGGTGGAGTTGTAGCCACGCGACCACATCCACAATCCGCGTAGCTATGGAAATGACACGGACGCGAATCTGTCCAGTTTTCAGCTACCATTGCTAACAAACCTCGTTAATTGCTTAGAAAGTAAAGGATTTAGCGCCACGCGGTGCTGTGGAAAATCCTGTGGAAAGCCCAACAAATTCAGCTTGCCATTCCAACCGGAAAACCACTGCACTTGCGGGCCAGGTTTACGACGTGCCAGTAAGTCATGCATTTACAGTAAGTTACAATGATGCTTTCGTTTAGGCCGCAACGTACGTCACCAGGGGGTAAATTTTCAGCAACTCCCGGATTTGCACAGGTTTGGGGCAACGGTGTGCGGAAGTGGTTACTTTGCGCGGACTTCCGAGGTGGTACCGAATTGAGTGACCAATTACGACGCAATGAAAATCCGAGCGTTGACGAGCGCGAATACGGGGACTATAGTGTGATTCTGAACCCGATCCGGTGGCGGGTGGGGGCTTCGGCGGCCTCCGGTGCCTTATGAATCTGCCAAATTCGCTGACAATTCTACGAATCTTCTTCGTGCCGGTGCTGGTCGTCGTTTTGCTGACGGGCCAGCCAAATTTTACCCTGTTCGGAACTCATATTACGTATGTAATTCTTGGCGTGCTCATTTTGCTGGCCGCGGCGGCCACGGATTGGGCTGATGGATTCCTTGCGCGGCGCCGCCAACAGGAAACCACGTTGGGAATGTTGTTGGATCCAATCGCGGATAAATTGCTGATCTCCGCGGCGTTTATTTCGTTGGTGCAAATGGGTCTGGTCCCGGCGTGGATGGTGGTGATCATTATCGGGCGCGAATTCACGGTCCAAGGTCTGCGGACGATCGCGTCGGCGGAAGGATTCACGATTCAAGCCTCCGCATTAGGCAAAACGAAAACGGTTTTGCAGATTCTGGCCGCAAGCGCGGTCATCCTGAGCGCCAAACACCATTTTCTGGATTGGACGGCGTACGTGCTGCTGAGACTGGTCGTCATCAGCGCAATACTTTCCGCGGTGCAATACTTCATGAAATTCTGGAGCCAAGTGGACGGTAGCATCAAGCAGCGCCGGAAGATGCGTCTACTTGAGCGAATCGAGAGAGAGAAAAAAATGCAGGATGTGCCCATCCTATAATTCTCGCGCCGCGGAATTTCCCGAATTGCTTTCAATTCAAGATAAGAGCGCGCTGCTGCAAATTGCGCGGCAATCTCTTACGGAAACAATTGTGCACGGCCGCCGCTGGCAGCCGGATATAGCAACAGGATTACTGGTTGAACGGCGCGGAGCATTCGTTACGCTGGAACTTCGCGGGAAGTTGCGTGGATGCGTCGGGCAAGTCGAGACGCAAAAGTCACTCGCGTGGACCGTGGCGCATTGTGCGTTCGCAGCGGCGCGCGAAGACACGCGCTTCAATCCCGTTCAACCGGATGAAGTAGTGCATCTCACGATTGAAATTTCCGTGCTATCACAGCCGAAATCAATTACGCCAAACGAAGTTGAAATCGGCAGGCACGGACTGGTAGTCGAACGCGGCCCGTTTCGAGGATTGCTTCTGCCGCAGGTAGCGCCCGACCGCAATTGGACCTCTGAGCAATTTCTTTCGGAAACTTGCCTTAAAGCGGGATTGCCCGGTGACGCTTGGGAATTGTCGGAGACGCGAATCTTCGGATTCACCGCGGAAGTATTTTCGGAAACTGAACCCGCCGCGCAATCTTCGCGATCGCCGTCTTTACGGTCATCCCATCAATGAAACGCATTTCGCGCCTGCGTACGTCTTTGCTATCCTAGCGGCTTTCCGGAGACAACACCCTTGGTTCGCTTTTTCTCGATGATTCGCATTCATATCCGCGGCCTAAATAACCGGTGATCTCCGCGATCGATCTTTCCGCGGATGTCGGTCTGGTCGCAGTCGGCCTCGTCACAGCGAATCTGCTGCTGGGCCTGATGATGGCGTTGCGCTACAGTCCGCTGCGTTATTGGCCGCACAAACACTTCAACTATTTCCGCTTGCACAATTGGACGGGCTATCTGCTGCTGGGCACGGCGATTTTGCATCCAGTGATCTTGCTATTTTCTTCCACGGCAAGATTCCGTCTGGTGGACATTATTTATCCCGTGCATTCGCCAAGCCAGCCGCTGGAAAACACCATTGGCGCGATAGCGCTGTATCTGCTGGCCATCGTGGTCTTGACGTCATATTTGCGGGTTACACTGGGCCGTAAAACGTGGAAAGCATTTCACTTCGTGACCTACGCCGCTGCAACCGCATTGTTCTGGCACAGCATTTTCACGGATTCCGAGCTGAAGAATTCGCCGCTGGATCCGTTCGACGGCGAAAAAGTTTTCATCGAAGTTTGCCTGCTCGTCGTAGTGGGGATTGGAGTGCTGCGCTGGCGGCACGCCATCCGCAAGGCAAGAGCGGCGCACTCGTAGGTTTCACTGCGCAAAAAAATAAGGGCCGGCATAAGCCGGCCCTTCTTCTTAAGAATCGTCTAAACCAAATTGCTACTGTTCGAGCTCCACGTAGTCCCCAGCATAAATCTCGCGCCGTACCGCGGTGATCATCAGCGTAGCGGTGTTGCCGGAAACGCGAACCACGATTCCTTCACCCAGAATTTCCCGCGGCAGACCTTCCCACGTGTACTCGACCGGAGTGGAGCCGAATCCATAGAGTTTGTATTCGGTTCCTTTATTCTGGTAGATCGTAGACACCCCGCGGCCCTGATTGCGGAATACGCGCAGATAGCTTCCGACTCTTACGCCTTGCGAAGCACCGAGGTTTACGTACACGATGCTGTTCGTCCCAGAGGCTTGCCCGAAATACTTTGACGAAACGATCATTCCCGTCTTGCCGGTCGCCGGTACAAACGGATCCACGACAGCGCTATCTTGCTTCAACGGCGGCGCGGGGCGTTCCGTGAATGGCAACACGATGTCTCCGCGTTGAATGTAATCGCAAGTGGCTGTGACTTCTGCCGTCGAAACTTTGTCGCCGACGTGAACGACCTTGACGCGACCCAGGTCTGCCCATGTCTCTCCCATGGCGCGCATGAGTTCGTTTTGCCCGCGAAACCACACTTCCTTTAGTTCTTCCTGCACGTGCCGAACGACTTGGAATTCATCACCAACCTTCACACCCTGAGCGGAGCCGCGATTGATATAGACCAGCTGGCCTACGACGAAAGCGACTTTGTCCACCGACTGCTCGCCCGAGATGATGTAGCTGTCCTGAGGGACCGCGTCGGTCGTAATGGTGCCCGAGCAATACATGCCGGTGCGGTCAACGGTAGTGCGCGTGGGGACCTGCGCGGCGGCAACGCCCGCAACCAGCCCTGCCATCAGGACGAAAGAAATTAATTTGCCTCGCATGTGCTTCACTCCTTGAACTTTTCAAACTGTTAAATCGGCGAAATTGTCCTGCAATCACGCTAGCAAAGGGGCAAATGATCGTCAATGGACCGAGAGGACAGCCTTTACACATTCGACACCGCATGGTAGAAGCAAAAGTTCATCTTACAAGCGGTTAAAAAGGGGGCGCGCAGTGTTGTTCGGCCGGGAGCGCATCTGTGTTGTTGTAGCGGAACGTACGGCTGCGGCTGCGTTCGGCGCGCTGCGGCGCGCGTCGAAGCAGTCTCCTACGGTCGAACTTCGCCTGGATTGGGTGAACGATTCGCGTGAAATTGGTCGACTCCTTGGGCGGCTGCGCGTAGATCGAAAAAGTGTATGCGTGATCGCCACTTTGCGCCGGCGCGGGGTGGGTGGCAAATATGCTTGCGGACTGAGCGAACAGATGTCCAGGCTGCGCCAGGCCGCTGAAGCCGGCTGCGCGTGGTGCGACGTGGAAGTGGAATCCGCGGAACGGCTCGGCGCTAAGGCGCTGAACGACTTGCGGCGGGCTGGCGCCCGGGTGATGATTTCTTTCCACGATTTTCGAGCGACGCCGCGCGATTTGGACGCTGTCGTGCGACGGTTGGAACGATGCGGCGGTGACGCGATCAAAATTGCGGCGCAAGCCCGCACGCTGGCGGACAGTGTCAAGGTGCTGGCAACCGCGCGGCGGCGCGGCAATGTTGTGGCCGTGCCGATGGGCGAGATTGGATTTCCCGCGCGCGTGCTCGCGTTGCGCGCGGGAAGCGCGCTGGCATACGCTGCGGCCAACGAAGCTACTGCGCCGGGACAACTTTCTTTGGCCGAAATGCGAGGAGCCTACCGCGCCGAAAAACTCGATCACCGAACGCGCATTTATGGAGTGATCGGAAATCCAATTTCGCATTCGCTCTCGCCGCTGATGCACAACGCGGCATTCGTGGCACGTCGAGCGAATGCCGTGCTGTTGCCTTTTCTCGTTAACGATCTGGAGGATTTTCTGGCGGCGTGTCCGGCATTTGGCGTGAAGGGATTTGCGATTACTTTGCCGCACAAGCAGGCGATCATTACGCATCTGGACGGATGCGATCCGTTGGCCGCGCGCATCGGAGCGGTGAATACTGTAGTGGTTCGCGGCGACGGCGGACTATACGGATACAATACGGACTACGTCGGAGTGCTGCGTGCGCTTTCTTCGCGTGTGGAGTTGAACGGCAGTAGAGTGTTGCTGCTCGGCGCAGGTGGCGCGGCGCGCGCCGCGGCGTTTGCGCTGGTCGAAGCTGGCGCGGTAGTTTGTATTTGCGCGCGTCGCGAAGCGAAGGCTGCGGCTCTGGCACGCGCCGCTGGCGGCGAATCGATTGCGCGCCGCAAGTTGAAGGGCGAGTTCTTCGACGCGATTGTGAATGCTACGCCGATGGGTCTGCGCCCGAACGATGCCGCGCCGCTGCGCGCGGACGAACTGAATTGCCGTGTGGTGATGGACATGATTTACCGTCCGATTCGCACCAAGCTTCTGAAGCTGGTCGAACGCCGCGGAATTGACACTGTATCCGGCGCTGAAATGTTTATCGCGCAGGGAATCGCGCAATGGGAAATATGGATGGGCGAGCGTGCCCCGGTGGAAATCATGCGGCGCGTGACGCTCGGCGCGCTGCGGCGCGAAGAAAAGCGCGCGGCCCGGTAGCGTTTGGCGTTGCGGGCGATAATTTCCTGAATTCCCGAAAAATTGGTACAACAGTGACGGTGGAAGTGTATTCAAAGGACGAATGATTCAGCCCGATTTCAAAACGTTTTGCAAAATGGCGCGGCGGGGAAACCTGGTGCCGGTGTATGAAACGGCGCGCGCAGATTTATTAACGCCGGTATCGGCATATCTGCGATTGTCGCGCGATGCGCGCTACGCCTGTCTGCTGGAAAGCGTCGAAGGCGGCGAAAAAATTGCGCGCTACACATTCGTCGGCGCGAATCCCGCGCAGGTTTTCCGCTGCCGGCGCGGCGCATGCGTGTTGGAATCCGATGGCCGCATGCAATTGGAGTACGGGAATCCCATGAAGTATTTGCGCGGGCTGGTCGGACGGTATCAGCCGGTGCGCGTGCCTGACCTGCCTCCGCTGGTAGGCGGCGCGATTGGATATTTTTCGTATGACATGGTGCGCCAGTTTGAACGGATTCCAGGTTCAGGCCGCGACGATGCCGGTCTGGATGATGCGGTCATGATGTTTTTTCTGGGTCTGGTTGTTTTTGACCACGTGCAACACCGCGTGTGGATCGTTCGGAATGTCTATACCGACGGGCAGGGAAGTCTACGCGCGAAATATGACGCAGCCGTGCGCGAAATCGGCGCGTTGCGAAAAACGCTTGGACAGCCGGTAGCCGAAGAAAAACCGGCGCGCCAGCACGGGACCAAAGGCAAACGCAAACTCAAGTTTGAATCAAACATGTCGCGCGCGAAGTTTATTTCTTCGGTGCGCAAGGTCAAGGAATACATTCGCGCTGGCGACGCATTCCAGGTCGTGCTGAGCCAGCGATTTTCCGCAAAGATGGATACCGATCCGTTTGAAGTGTATCGCGCGCTGCGCGTGGTGAATCCTTCGCCGTACATGTATTTCCTGAAATTGGGCGATATGGCGGTCGCAGGAAGTTCTCCGGAAATGCTTGTAAAAGTACAAGGCCGCGACGCGTTCTACCGGCCAATAGCAGGTACGCATCCAAGAGGCCGTGACGAAAAAGAAGACCAGAAACTCGAAGCTCAAATGTTGGCCGATCCGAAAGAACGCGCCGAGCACATCATGCTGGTGGATTTGGGACGAAACGATCTGGGCCGCGTGTGCGAGTACGGATCTGTTCGCGTGGAAAAATTAATGTTTGTCGAACGCTACTCGCACGTTTCGCATCTGGTTTCCAGTTTACGTGGCACTCTGCGCGCCGACGTAAATTGTTTTGACGCGCTGGCCGCATGTTTTCCCGCGGGAACTCTGTCCGGCGCGCCGAAAGTTCGCGCGATGGAAATTATTGACGAGCTGGAGCCGACCCGCCGCGGCGTCTATGGCGGAGCGATCCTGTATTTAGATTTCGCGGGCAATCTCGATTCCTGCATCGCAATTCGCACACTAGTCGTCAAAGATGGCATCGCCTACGTCCAAGTTGGCGCGGGTTTGGTGGCCGACTCAGTTCCCGCCACGGAATATGCCGAGACGCTGAACAAAGCAAAGGCGCTTTTCCGCGCAATTGAAATGGCTCAATCCGACGAGGATTAGCCGGCGGAACAATTATTGCCGCTAATCTGCGCGTCGAAAGTATCTACTCGAATTCGCGCCTGGGCGGAGAGTCAACAATGACGGCTCGGCCATCCGTGAGCGCTTTCACGGAGTGGCGCGCATTACTCGGCACGATCGCGACGAGGCCCTGGCGGACAATTTGCATTTCGCCGTCGATGGTCAATTCAAGCTCACCCTCGATCACTTCGTAAACTTCTTCTTGCGGGTGGAAGTGCTCGTGAATGGACGAGCCTCGTTTGAATTCGTAGTGCGCAAATGTCATGCTCGCCGAATGGAAATAGCAGCCGGACCAGCCGGGCAAGCGTTCCGTCACTTTAAGGTTGCTCGTGTCAACAAATGGCATCGGAGTCTCCGTTGAAATATCGTAGCACGGCTGAGAAATGACATGCGATTCGTAGAAAGCTAAACTAACACCATGATTCTGCTATTGGACAACTACGACTCGTTTACCTACAACCTGGCGCAGTACCTGGGTGAGTTGGGTTGCGAGCTGGAAGTGCGCCGCAATGACAAGATAACTTTGGACGAGATCGCGCTTCAAAAGCCGGAAAAAATCGTGATTTCTCCCGGCCCACGCACGCCGAGCGAAGCGGGAATTTCAGTCGAGTTGATACGAAGATTCGCCGGCAAAATTCCCATTCTCGGCGTTTGCCTCGGGCATCAGGCGATTGGCGAAGCGTTTGGCGGGCGCGTGGTGCGCGCTAAAAAAATCCTACACGGTAAAACGAGCGAAGTATTCCACGACAGCAAAACAATTTTTCGCGGGCTAGCTACGCCGTTCACCGCGACGCGCTATCACTCGCTAATCGTCGAAAGAAAATCATTACCGCGTGTACTGGAAATTTCCGCGGAAACTTCCGATGGCACGATCATGGGCCTGCGCCATCGCAAATTGCGCGTAGAAGGCGTGCAGTTCCATCCGGAATCCGTGCTGACCGGACCGGGGATGCAACTACTTCGGAATTTCCTCGCCTTGAACTAAAGAGCACCGCGCTCAATTACCACTTCAAATCTGCCAACAAAGCTCCGTAAATTTCCATTCCATGCCAAAGATTTCCAATGCGCAGATTCTCGTTCGGGCTATGTTGATTGTCGTCATAGTTGACGATCGGAACGTTAATCACGGGCAATCCGAGATTTTCAAATATATACATCGGCGAACTGCCTCCGGTGATCGGCATTTTCACCAGATCGCCTCCGGCTGCGGCGCCAACTACGTCCATCAGCGCTTTAGACGCGGGCAAATCCATAGACGTGAGGCTTGCCGGGTAGCTACCATTTGACATTGCGACACGCGCAACTTTCGCGTGCATGCGGCGTTCTTCATTGCTGGGCTCATCGGTGGTGACGAAATATCCTTGCGCACGAATGTGCGCGACGAGCCGCGCAAACTGCACTTGCGGCGTAATATTTTTCACCAAACGCATATCCACGGCAGCGATCGCGCGCTCTGGAATTATCGTGCGCGATTGCGCGCCCACATCCTCGCTGCGCAGGCCGTCAATATTCAGCGAAGGCTGCGTCAGCAGATCGACCAGCTTTTTTCCGCCGCCGTCGGGCGCGGCAATTGCAAGATCGCGTTCGAGATCGGCGTCATTGTTCGGCATCTCCTTCAAAGCTTGCTGTGCGGTTGGCCCCAATGGCGTAACGCCATCATAAAAATTCGCCATGCGGACGTGCCCGTCATCATCTTTCATGCTGGCCAAAAGTTGCGCCAAACGCATGGCAGGATTGGGCGCCCAATTCCCGTAGTGCCCGCTGTGAAGTGAATGCAGCGGGCCGTAAACAGTAATTTGCGCGGTAACAATTCCGCGATTGCCGAACAGCACCTGCATCCTGCCTGACTGATGGACGGGGCCATCACCGTTGATGAGCAGCCCTCCCTTGAAAAGATCGCGATGCGCCATCAGAGTTTGTTCCAAATGTGGCGAGCCGCCTTCTTCTTCTCCATCGAATACGACTTTCACATTCACGCCCATGGGAATTTTGCGCGCGCGCAATGCGTCAATCGCTGTGAGCAATGCCACGATGGGAGATTTGTCGTCTCCCGACGAACGCGCGTACAGCCGCCAATCATCCTTGTAGTGTTCGCTCTCCGAAGGAAACGAAATGATCTTGCCGCCGGAATCAAATGGCGCGTCACGCAGTGCGGGCTCGTAAGGCTTCGTTCCCGTCCATGTGGCGGGGTCAACGGATTGGCCGTCGTAATGCATGTAAAAAATAATCGTGCGCGCCGCGCCGGGCGTTTCCAGCTTTCCGAAAACAACCGGGCCGCGTCCGGAAATCGGAAGAAGCTGCGTTTCAAATCCGCGAGCGTGCAGCATCTCCACAAGTTTTTCGGCGTTGCGCTGAATGTTTGCCGTGTCCAATGCAAAGTTAGGAATAGAGAGCAGAGCGCGAAGTTCATCCATCACGCGTGTCTCATTGGCTTCGCGCCAAATGCGAACTTCGCTCGCGGTGCGGGAGACGGTGCCGCCCGGCGCGGATTTCGGAGCCTGCGCCGCCGTCCAGAACGCCAGCGCGAAGATTCCTAGTATCGAAATGCCGATGCGACTGCTGGCCGATGATGCCATTTGTCACCTCCAAAGCGGCTCGTGCGTAGTTCGTAACATCGTTCTGCGAGCCGGACTATCGGATGGAGACTATAGTTTTCCGCGTCCGCGCACAAATTGTTTCACGTGAAACAATTTGATTTGTGCGAACCAAATTGTTCCACGTGGAACAATTTCAAATAAGCGCTCAAGAACCAACCGGATGCGGTATTCGAACATGCAAAACGTCGAAGAATCCGAAAAGATTGGTTTCGCCCGGTTTCAGAATCGCCGAAGGAGTTCAGAGCGGGCAGCGTCGAGTCACCCGCCCTGTTTGCAAGAAGATACGCGAGAAAACTTATTTCGCTCCCATCCAATCGTCCATCGCCGTTTTATTGCCAGCCTTGTTTTTCGCGACGATGTCCTGCGTGTCCGCACTAAACGTGATTGATTCCGACGGCCGGTCACCTCCTGAACTTGCAGCCGGGTGGATGGAAGTGATCATGACATTGGACATGTGAAGGGTTTTGTAAACTTCGGGGCTCTCGCTTGCGCCGTTGTGCACGAACTCAAGATCGACAGAAGTAAGGACCTCGCCCGAACTCATTGCTTTCATGAGCAACGGGGATGCCTTATCGATTTCCCTGACGATTGTTATCGTGCCGTGCATGCGCCTTCCCACCAACTGCCCGCTGGCGGTATCGCGCGGCGTGCCGACCGCGTTGCCCGTGGCTTTGCCGGTCTGTGCGTCCCGCTCAGTAGCTTTGCCGGCGCCCGCGCCTGAAGACTCAGAAGCCTGGTAGCTGAATTGCGAGCCGGGCATTCGGCCCGTCGCAGCGGCAGCTTCGCCCTTGATTTGGCCCTCCTTTGAGCCCTCAATTTTCAAATAGAAGTCGATAGTTGCCGCCGAAGCGAGTCTGATGGCGCCGAAAATGCAGACGACAACGGCAAGCGCAACAATCCCCGATAGTTTTCGTGAATTCATATTTTTCCTCCAAAGCTTCAGAACATGTAGATGGGCCTTACTCTGGCATCAGATTCTAGACTTGTTCTCGTGAACTGAAGATTTGGTTGTAGAGAGTGTTGCGTATCAGAAACTGCGTAGCGGACGACGTGAGAGACCGCCGCGCGGATTGAGTGTGCGCGCGTTTCTAGCGATTTGTGAATTGGACCAGCGCGTTTAACTTTTCGCGCGCAGCGCCCGAGTCGAGCGAAGCCGCAGCGACTTGAGCGCCCTCACGAAAATTTGCGGCGCGGCCAGCGGCGACAATTGCGGCGGCGGCGTTGATGATCACGATGTCTCTGCGTGGACCCGCTTCGCCCGCGAAAATATCGCGAATGATTGCAGCGTTTTCCGCGGGACCGCCGCCAACAAGCGCGCTAAGCGGAGCGCGCGAGAGTCCGAAATCCTCTGGCGAAACGCGTAGTGTATGGACTTCGAGTTTTTTATTTTCGCGCGCTGCTGCGGAGCGTTTCGATGCGGCAACCTCTGCGATCAATGTTTCACCGCTCAGCGAAATTTCGTCCAGCCCATCATCGCCATGCACAACAAACGCGTGGCTCGTGCCCAGTTCGGCCAGCGCGCGAGCCATGGGCTCAATCCATTTTGCATGAATCACGCCAAGAACTTGCGCGGCAGCCCCTGCGGGATTCGTCAGCGGGCCGAGAAGATTGAAAATTGTGTGTCCGCCGACTTGTTTGCGCGCGGTGGCGGCGTGACGCGCCGCCGTGTGCGCGACGGGCGCAAAAAGAAATCCGACACCAGTTTCCATGATGGCCGCGCCGGATTGCTCGGTGGGGATATCCACGCGCACGCCAAGAGCTTCGAGAACGTCTGCGGACCCGCTGCGCGAACTGTGCGTGCGGTTGCCGTGCTTTGCCACCCGCACCCCCGCGCCCGCTGCCACGAAAGCTGCGGCAGTTGAAATGTTGAACGTATTTCTTCCGCTGCCGCCCGTGCCGCAAGTGTCCACCATTTCGCTGGCAAGCGCGCGGCGCTCTTCGGAATTCAAATTAGGAAATACCGGGCGCGCGTGCCGGCGCATCACCGTCGCGAATCCGACAAGTTCTTCCACACATTCGCCCTTATCGCGCAACGTCGAAAGCAGGCGCGCGATTTCGCCGTCAGTCAATTTCCCGGTCAGCAGTTCTTCGGCAACCGATTCAGCCTCGGCGCGCGTGAGGTGCGTGCCGGCCTCGATGCGCTGAATGTGATGGGTCAGCATGAGCGGCTCACGAAGTTGCGGATGCCTTTCGGCGGGGACGGCGAACCAATTCGCCTTCGCAATTAGGACAGACCTGGTCGAATTTCTCCACGCATTCGATGCAGAACGTGCATTCAAATGAGCAAATGAACGCGTCGCCGCCCGGCGACAATGGACGCTCGCAATGCATGCATCTCATTTTCATTTCTAACGACACCGCGGCCTCCTTGCTCCCCGCTCAGGTTCCAGATAAACTTACATGTTTTACATTCCACAAAATTCTAACACTGATGGAGCGCGCGTGAAGATTCACGAATATCAGGCCAAGGCGATTCTGGCAAAGTTCGGTGTACCCACTCCGCGCGGCATTGTTATTTTTAACGCCAACGACGCCCGTTTGGCCGCGGAAAAGTTGGGCACGAAAGTGGTTGTCGTAAAAGCGCAAATACATGCTGGCGGGCGCGGTAAAGGCGGTGGCGTGAAGTTGGCGAAGTCGCGTGAAGAAGCGCTCCAGCTTGCTTCGGAAATTATGGGAATGACTTTGGTGACCGCGCAGACCGGCCCCGCCGGGAAAACTGTAAAACGTTTGCTGGTAGAAGAAGGATTGGACATTAAGCGCGAACTTTATTTGAGCGTAGTCGTGGATCGCGCGGCTGAAGCCCCTGTTTTCATGGCCAGCGCCTCGGGCGGAATGGAAATTGAGGAAGTGGCGGCGAAAAATCCCGAAGCGATTCTGCGCGAGCGAATTGATCCAGCCGTGGGATTCCAACCATACCAAACGCGGAAGCTGGCGTTTGGACTGGGTCTTACGGGAGACGCAATTTCCAATGCAGCGCCGTTTTTTAAGGCGCTGTATCGGGCAGTGATAGAGACGGACGCGTCGCTGGTAGAAATTAATCCGCTGGTCGTGACCGGCGACGGGAAGCTTGTAGCGTTAGATGCGAAAATGGTTTTTGACGACAACGCACTGTATCGCCATCCTGAACTGAAAGAACTTCGCGACATCGACGAAGAAGATCCGCTGGAAGTTGAAGCGTCAAAATTCAATTTGAATTACATCAAGCTGGATGGAACCGTGGGCTGCATGGTGAATGGCGCGGGTCTGGCGATGGCCACGATGGACATCATCAAGCTCGCGGGCGGATCACCGGCAAACTTTCTGGATGTTGGCGGCGGAGCGAGCGCGGAGCAGGTGAAGAATGCATTTCGTATTTTGATGAGCGACGCCGCAGTGAAAGGCGTGTTCATCAATATTTTCGGCGGAATTCTTCGCTGTGATGTCCTTGCTTCAGGAGTAGTTGCGGCGGCGCGCGAGTTGGGAATCACCGTGCCGGTGGTGGTGAGGATGGAAGGAACGAACGTGGAGGAAGGAAAAAAGATTTTGAGCGAATCGAAACTGAACTTCACGATTGCCGACGGAATGAAAGATGGCGCGGAAAAAATTGTCGCGCTGGCTCGTAAAGCCGGGGGTGCGCGATGAGCATTCTCGTAAATGAAAAAACACGCGTCATCGTGCAGGGATTGACCGGGCGTGAAGGAAGTTTTCACGCGGAGCAGATGATCGCGTACGGCACGAAAGTTGTTGGCGGAGTTACGCCGGGCAAAGGCGGAACAAAACATCTCGGCGTGCCGGTTTTTAATACTGTCGCTGAAGCGGTGAAAGCGACCGGCGCGAATGCTTCGGTAATATTTGTGCCGCCTCCGTTTGCCGCCGATGCAATTCTGGAAGGCGCGGATTCCAAATTGCCTCTCGTGGTTTGCATCACCGAAGGAATTCCGGGATTGGACATGGTTCGCGTTGCCGCGGTGCTACGCGGCGGAGCGACGCGTCTAATTGGCCCGAATTGCCCGGGAATTATTTCGCCGGGCAAATGCAAGATCGGAATTATGCCCGGAAGAATTCACAAACAGGGACGCGTGGGGCTGGTGAGCCGCAGCGGCACTCTGACGTACGAAGCGGTGAACCAGTTGACGAAACTGGGAATTGGCCAATCCACTTGCATTGGAATTGGCGGCGATCCGATTATCGGCACAAGTTTCCTGGACTCGATTCGATTGTTCAATGAGGATCCTGAAACAGAAGCCATCGTGATGATTGGCGAAATTGGCGGAAACGCCGAGGAAACCGCCGCGGAATATATTCGCGTGCACGTGAAAAAACCGGTGGTCGGATTCATCGCCGGACAAACGGCGCCTCCGGGGCGTCGGATGGGGCACGCGGGCGCGATCATCAGCGGCGGAATGGGCACCGCGAAGGAAAAGTATAAGGCGATGGAAGCCGCGGGAATTCGCACCGTCCAAAGTCCGGCGGAAATTGGTCATATGATGCAAGCAGCGCTGGCGCGGAAATCGAGCGCGAAGAAAGCGGCGGCGAAGCCGGCGAAGAAAGCCGCGATGAGTAAAGCGAAGGCGAAGTCGGCCACGAAAAAGAAGCGATGAGTCGAAGACAGAAATCATTCATTCACCCCGGGAGGAAATTGTGGCATTGGAGCGAACATTAGCGATTGTTAAGCCGGACGCCGTAAAGCGCGGATTGACGGGCGAAATTATTTCGCGCATTCACAAGGCGGGATTTTCGATACTGGCGATCAAGTCCGCGAGTTTGAGCAAGTCCGAAGCGGAAGGATTTTACGCCGTCCACAAAGCACGCCCTTTTTTTGGAGAGCTGACGGACTTCATGAGCTCCGGCAAGTGTGTTCTGATTGTTCTGGAAGCTGACGGCGCAATTTTGAAATGGCGCGAAACAATGGGCGCCACGGATCCTGCGAAAGCGGCGCCGGGCACGATTCGTCGTGACCTGGGCACGAGCATCGGCAACAATTGCACGCACGGATCGGACGCGTCGGAAACTGCGGCGTTTGAAATCAGCTACCTTTTCGCTGGCATGGAGCTGTAGCAGCGCGCGAAGATTCTATTAGTACGCCAAAACCACAAAACCCACTTCCCGATGCATCCGAGAAGTAGGCTTTGCATTTCGAGAAACTTCGCGATCGCGTTTCCGCCAGTGCTAGTGATGGATCGGCTGCAATTCAGTCCAATTTCCCACGAGCGCGCTATTGGGATTGGAGTTGGGACTGTTTGTCTGCATCACGGCGCTGCCCGGGCCGGTTCCGTTTGAGTACGTGTGATTATATTGATTGCTCTGCTTTGATTTTTCTCCGGTGGTCGGGTTCACGTAGAGTTGTTGATCCAGCAGGTAGTCGGAAACATCCGCGGCATGCGCGCTACGCTGAGCCTCGTGCGCGTTGAAATCCGCTACACCAGCGGTGCGTTGATCCTCGTGCGCCTGGAACGCCGCGTTGCGTGCGTCACCCTGCTTTTGCATGTTCTGAATGAACGCTTGCGACTGCGCCGTCCTCTGTGCCTGTTCTTGTGCGCCAATCCGAAGAATGGAATTCGTGACCGCCCATGACGCTGCAATGGATTTGTTCGTAGCGTCCTGCATGTAGGCGGCGTATTTTGCCGTGTAATCCGGGTTGGCTCTAAAAGAATTGCCCATGGCCTTTATTGCCGCCTCGTGTGCTTGCAATTGTTCTTGCGGAGTTCGCGCCCCACTTACGATCGGGAGCGACTGATACCTTTGTTTCATCGCAAGCTGCATGGGCTTTCCCGGCGGGCTGACATTTACAGAAACCGGCCAATTCGTGACGGACATCGAGACACCGAGCCATTCCTCTTCGGCATGGCCGTTGAGGTCATAGTGGATGTGAATGCGTTTGAACTCCCCCTGGCTTTGGCGGGATTGCGGCTGCCCATGGACGCGGCCTGCGCGGCCAGCGCTTGATTACTTTTCTCGACAGCCGCTTGATAGACCGCTTCATCCGGATCGGGCTCGACTGAATCAACTACCGAACCGGGGCGCATCCGGATGACAATGAGTTTGCCGTAGTCCCCGGCGGACATCGGCTGAAGGATCTTGCCGGCCGGACCCTCGGGCAAGGCACGCTTATCATCAGCCCAGAAAAAACCAGAGGTCGGGATCATCTGAACGCCGTAAAGCATGTCTGAACTATAAGCCCGAAATACAACAGCCACCGATTCAGTGAGACAGCCGGGTCCGTGCAGGACGGTGCCTTCAAAATTCCAGCTCTTGGGAATTGATAAGGTGTACGCGACCATGTTGAACATCGGATCAATGATTTCGACCGTTTTCATTGGGCCAAAGTCAGTCGCCGGGGGCGTCGCGGGGGCGCCAGATGACGCGTCGGAAACCGCGGAAGTAGAAGCACCCGAAACAGTTGAGTTACCTGCACTACGCGCGGTTGCGATACACGCAACCGCGAATGCCGCGGCGATCAAGCCGGTCAGTAATTTGCTTTTCATTTTCATGTCCTTCTTTTTTTGCCGGATGGTGAGGCCATGCGGGGTACAGATGTTCCGGGCGGGGACGAGAAGAGCCCGGATTCTGGCGGGTTCGGCGAGGCGCGCAAGCCGATCAAATCATCCTAACAGAGTTGCGAGCTGTAATACCTATAGAAATTCTAAACTCGCGGCGCGAAGTTGCCGACTGGCGCATGATCACCTCTCTGCGGGAAAGGGTAGGGGATTCAACGACTGTCCGGTCCCATAGCTGACACGACGCCAATCCACAAAACAAAATCCTCACCCTCGTTGCACAAGAACGGTCCACCCGTCGCGCATTTGCCAGGCCTCGCCAACGGCTCTACGTTAATGCTTGATGGGCTGCAATTCAGTCCAGTTCCCCAGAAGTAATGCGTTGGGATTGTAAGTGTTTGTCTGCACAATGACTTCGCCCGGTCCGCTCCCGTTCGTGTAGGTTTTGTTGTACTGGTTGCTCGCCATGGTCTTTTCTCCAGTAGTCGGATTCACATACAGTTGTTGATCGAGAAGGTAGTCGGAAACATCTTGTGCGTGTGCGCTCTTCCGGTCCATATCCGCGTTGAACTGCTGTCGCCGGACATCTCCTTGCTGCTGCATGTTCTGAATGAACGCTTGCGCTTGCTGGGTCCTCTGCGCTTGTTCTTGCGCGCCCTTCTGGAGAATGGCGTGTGTAACCGCCCACGATCCAGCGATCGAGCGGTTGTTCTTGTTCTGAAGGTAGGCATTGAATGTTGACTGGTACTCCGGATCGAGCTTTATGGACATGCCGATGGCCCGAATTGCGTCGGCGTGCGCTTGAAACTGTCCTTGAGGAGTTCGCGATCCGGATACGAGCACGCTTGAAGCAATGCGATGTTTTATTGCAAGCTGCATCGCCTGGCTCGGCTTGCTGACTATCGTCGAGTTCGGGAGGTCACCAACGGACATCGCGATATTCAATTCTTCCTCTTCGGGGCGACCGTTGAAGTTGTAGTGGAGGTGCAGGCGTTTGATCTCCACCTTATATTTGGACGGGTTGCGGTTGCCGACGGAAGCAGCCTGTGCGGCCAGAGATTGATTCTTCTTGTCGATACTCGCTTGGGCGGCTGCTTCATTCGGAGACGTCTCAACAGAATCTATTTCCGACCCTGGACGCATCCGGATCGAAACGAGCTTGCCGTAATCCGCGGCGGACATTGGCTGCAAATTCTTGCAATCCGGCCCCGTCGGCATGGCGCGGGGATCATCAGCCCAAAAAAAGTCGGCGGACGGCATCGCTTGAATGCCGTAAAGCATGTCGGGACTGTAAGCCCGATATGCCACTGAAAACCATTCAGCGAGACAACCTGGCCCGTAGAGGACTGTTCCTTCAAAGTTCCAGCTCTTGGGAATCGACATGGTGTAGGCCGGCATTTTGAACATCGGATCAATGATTTCGACGGTCTTCATCGGGCCAAAGTCCGTTGGGGTGGGCGCCGCTCCGCTGTTTCCATTTCCCGCCAAGGGAAAGCTTCCCGCCGCGTTCACAGCGTCGTTGGAAATCCCGCGATTCCCGCACACAACCACCGCAGTAACTGCAGCCACAACAAGTACCGCTATCACCAACTTAGTATTCATTAGATTCTCCGTTGACGTTCAGGCCGGGAAGGATTGGCAGGGTCCAAAATCTTAAACAGCATATACCGAATGTCGTTAACGCGCGGACGAATTCACCGTCCGCAGGTGCATGCGCGTCTGCAGTCTCCGGATTCGAGTAAGATGTCCGCATGACGCCAGCGCGCGAACTCGGCCGGTTGCTTCTCATCGGTGGTGTGCTGCTCTTCGCGGTTGGCGCATTCCTTTATTTCTCCGGCAGGCTTCCATTTCGGCTGGGACGATTGGCCGGAGACATTTCCTGGGAAGGGAAGCACGGAAGCCTCTATTTTCCGGTCGTGACGTGCATCGTTTTGAGCGTTATCCTGAGTGCGCTGTTCTGGCTGATTTCGTGGCTTCGTCGCTAAGGACATTTGCGTGTCGTCACAGCTTCAATTCAATTTGATTCCCGAGCGCAAGATTTGGACCGTCAGCGAGCTGACGGGACGTATCCGCGAACTGCTTGCGGCGGCGTTTGCCGGCGTGTGGGTGGAAGGCGAAATTTCAAATCTCCGCGATGCGCAATCGGGGCATCTTTATTTCACCCTGAAGGATGAAAAGACGCAGGTCAAGTGCGTTTGTTTCCGGTCGACCGCGCAGCGGCTGAAATTTCGGCCAGAAGATGGATTGAAGGCGCGAGTGCGCGGTTCCATCAGTGTTTACGAGGCGCGCGGCGAATATCAGATCTACGTTGAGAATATTGAGCCGGTCGGCCTCGGCGCGCTGCAACTCGCGATTGAACAGCTAAAGAAAAAACTGGCGGCGGAAGGATTGTTCGATCTGGCGCGGAAGAAGCCGCTGCCGATGCTGCCGCTGCGAATCGGAGTAATCACGTCACCGCGCGCTGCGGCCTTGCGCGACATTCTGCGGATTCTGCGGCGCAGATTTCCAAATGTGCGCGTGATGATTTATCCGGTGCGCGTGCAGGGCGAAGGAGCGGCGGAAGATATTGTTGACGCGCTGACATATTTTAATTCCCGTTCTGCGGCGAGCCTGCTGGTGGATGTTGCGATTCTGGCTCGCGGCGGCGGTTCGCTGGAAGATTTGTGGGCTTTCAACGAAGAAAAGGTCGCGCGCGCGATTGCTGTGTCTGGAATTCCAATTGTTTCGGCCATTGGCCACGAGACGGACTTTACAATTGCCGATTTTGTGGCTGACGTGCGCGCGTCAACGCCTTCGCACGCGGCGGAAATTGTTTTGCAAACGCGCGAGGCGTTGGACCGGCAAATTGTGCAGCTGCAGGAGAGCATGGCCGATAGAATTCGGTTCTTGATTATGCGCCGGAAAGAGCGGCTGCACGATCTGGTGCGGGATCAGGCTTTTCGCCGCGCGGAGGATTTGGTGCGTCAGTACCGGCAGCGTGCGGACGAACTCGCGCTGCGGCTCGGCGATGCCTTGCGCGGGAAACTGGACTCGCTGCGCGAGCGATTTACGGAAGCGCGTGCTCGCGTGGCGGCTTACGATTTGCGTGCGCGGCTTGCAGCGATGCGATTGCGGTCGTCGCACAGTGCGAGCAATTTGCAGATGAGAATTGACAGATTTCTTGTCGCGAAGCGGCAGAGATTCGAGCGGTTGGTGCTGCAGCTCGAAGAAAGAAGCCCGCTGCGAGTACTGGATCGCGGATATGCGATTATTTATGATGCGGCCGGGAACGTGGTGCGGAGCGCGGAACAGGTTGCGGCCGGAAATGAGATTTCCGTGCGTCTGGCGCGCGGTCGGTTGGTTGCGGAGGTAAAGCGGACTGAGCCGGCGTCGTGAGATTTACGCGCGAAATTTCGGCACGCAGACCCGAAAAGAAAGGTCTGCGCCAGCCGGTTCTACTTCTTGATACGGACAGGGGCGATTCACCGAAGAGTCGCAGAGGGCGCTAAGAAAAGCGGAGAAAGATGAACGCATTAATCGTCTTCTTCGGCGCCCGTAACTTTTAGTACCGCTAGGAATGCTTCCTGGGGAATATCCACGCGGCCTACGCGCTTCATGCGGCGTTTGCCTTCTTTTTGTTTCTCTAAGAGTTTGCGTTTGCGCGAAATGTCTCCGCCGTAGCATTTTGCCAAAACGTTCTTGCGCATGGCGGCTACGGTTTCACGAGCGATGACGCGGCTTCCGATGGCGGCTTGGATGGGGATTTCAAACATTTGCCGCGGGATTAGTTTTCGCAGTCGAGTGACTAACTCGCGGCCGCGTTCGTAGGATTGATCGCGATGGCAAACGAGAGTGAGCGCGTCCACTGGCTCGCCGCCGACGAGGACGTCGAGTTTGACGAGATCGGATTCCTGATATCCCTCTAGCTGATAATCGAGAGAAGCGTATCCGCGGGACACGCTTTTCAGGCGGTCGTAAAAATCGAGAACAATTTCGTTCAGCGGTAAGTCGTATGTGACCATGACGCGCGTGGGTGAAAGATACTCGAAGTTTTTCTGCACGCCGCGCTTATCCTCGCAGAGTTGCAGAACTCCGCCGACGGATTCTTCGGAGGTGATGATCATGGCGCGGATGATTGGCTCTTCGATCTTGTCAATTTCGTTGGGCTCCGGAAATTTGGTTGGGTTATTCACTTCAATCATTGCGCCGGAATTTGTTTTGCTGATGCGATAGCGCACGGAAGGCGCGGTGGTTATCAGATTGATTCCGAATTCGCGTTCCAGGCGCTCCTGTACGATTTCCAAGTGGAGGAGGCCGAGGAATCCGCAGCGAAATCCGAATCCTAGCGCGACGGAGTTTTCCGGCTCGTAGAAAAAAGCGGCGTCATTCAATTGCAATTTGCCAACCGCATCGCGAAGCGGTTCGTAGTCGGTGGCGTTCACGGGAAAAAGTCCGGCGAAAACCATGGGCTTGATGGCCTCAAATCCCGGTAGCGGCGCGGCGGGCCGGCCGATTTCGACGATCGTATCGCCCACGCGAGCGTCCGCCACTTGCTTAATGTTGGCGACGAGAAATCCCACGTCGCCTGCGGCTAGTTCGTCGAGCACAATCGGCTTCGGCGTAAGCGCACCGAGCGATTCGACTTCGTGAATTTCTTCGTTAAAGCAAAGCTTCACTTTCATGCCGCGCGTGATTCGTCCTTCCATAACGCGGACGAGAACGACGGCGCCGCGGTAGGCGTCAAACCAGGAATCGAAAATCAGCGCGCGCAGAGGAGCTTCAGACGAACCGACCGGAGCGGGAACGCGCGTAACGATTGCTTCGAGGACATCTTGAACGCCCAGGCCGCTTTTCGCGCTGATGAGCAGCGCGTCCGCGGCGGGAATGGCGAGGACACTTTCAATTTGTTCGCGCGCAGATTCGGGATTCGCGGCGGGCAAATCAATTTTGTTGATCACCGGAATGATGGTGAGGTTGTGCTGCGCTGCAAGAAAAGTGTTGGCTACGGTCTGCGCTTCAACGCCCTGACTGGCGTCCACAACGAGCAGCGCGCCTTCGCACGCGGAAAGAGCGCGCGAAACTTCATAGGAAAAATCCACGTGGCCGGGCGTATCAATTAAATTCATGCGATAGGTATTTCCGTCTCTGGCTTGATAGTGCAGGCGAATACTTTTCGCTTTGATGGTGATGCCGCGCTCCCGCTCAAGGTCCATTGAGTCGAGAACCTGCTCGGTCATCTCACGCTGAGAAAGCGCGCCGGTAAGTTCGAGCAGACGGTCGGCAAGCGTGGACTTGCCGTGGTCAATGTGCGCGATGATGCAGAAATTTCGTATGAATCTGGGATCCATGAACTCGCTCTGGCACGGTATAGCCCGCAGGAAGGTCTTTCGGGCGATCCAGAATGTTTTAGTCTGCCATAGATTGCGAAGTTGGGCCAACGGATGGCGCGATGCTCCTCAGCTTAGAGGTTGGGTGCGCGAAGAACTTCGTCGTCGCGAACCTTCCCTGAATAGTTAATTAGATATAGCGCGAGTCTGCGGCACCGAAGGCGACGATCGAGGACTGTTTTGGGAAGCCCTGTATTCTTGTTAACCCGCGCACCCCGCCCCCTATTTTCCGGGATTTATATACTTAAGTCCCAGTGGCGGAAAATCGCGGGAAGTGATGGGAGATAATGGGAGGAATCATCCACAAAAAATCTCCGAAGTTAGTTACAATGCGGGGCACTTAGAACGCTCTCCAGTGAGATGTGTGCAAACCAGAACAGCATTCCGGTAAAGCACTGAATTATGCTTAGCAAATGACACCTTACGAGAAACGGTTTCATTTGCTCCAACAGGAATACCGAATAATTACCAAACAGGTTAAAGATTCCGCGAACGACGCCGACATTACCCAGCTAAACGAGCAGCGCACCGCGATTATTGTGGAAACTCGCGAAATTATCAACAAGGCGGGTATGCCAGCCCCCAAGGAGCACGACACACTCTAAGATTAGTTACCAGCCAAGTTGTTTTACAAACCGATAGGAAACCGAAGAAACCGCGTCGGATGCTCCGGTCAGACGCCTTGCAAAAGTTCCGCCTGCCGCTTGTGCTTTGGCGAACGTAGCAATTCGCCGATAAGGATCGCTGGTTTCAGGAATATTTGTCATTGACGGCGTAACCGCTGCAATAAAGCCATCAAAATCATCTTTTTGAGTGTCGTAAACAATTGTTGGGCCAGAATAGCTGAATTCTGTTACTCCCAATTCGGTGAGATAAATTATGTGTCCCGTTTCGTGAATGCAGAAAGCACTAATCCACTTTTGTTGAGTTAGAGCGTGTTCCATTTCGGCACGAAGACCAGGAAAACTAGGATGGGACAGTTTTTCGGCGGGAACTTGAGAAACGTCAATCGGAATCAAACTAACTTACCTTCTTCGGCCTACCGCCCGCATGAGTTTTTCGCATGGCCGCTATCTTTTTGAAATAGGCAGAGCCGCGTTTAGCTGTTTTCTTGCCGCCGATACTACCTGAATGGGCAGTTACGATGGCGTCTGAAATTGCTTTTCCACAATGCGGACAGTTGAGCATTTGCGAAGTGTACAGCAAGGCTTGCTGTTTGTCAAGGTTTTTAACTTATAGAGAGGTTTGGGACTCAAGTATATAAATCCCTATTTTCCTGTATGTATTGCAAATACAGGACTTAGCGGGTACCACCCCACGTATGTATTTCAAATAAAGGACTCAACGATTTTCTATGACTGCGTCCTTCCCACTGCCCGCATGTTCTTGTAAGAACATGACTTTAAACGACTTACGGGCGCAGAGCGTGAGAATTAGGATCAATCTCTAAAGAATTAAGCGTCTAGCGCGTAACTTGGTAAACCGAGAATAATGAACGTTATTCGCAGTGGTCATTGACTTGGACGGTCCAGTTGCCGGTGCCGCTGCCGTTTGGGTTGCCGTTTAGATTTTTGGTTTGGACTCGATCGTCTTTTTCATTGACCCAGGAATAGTTGAAGTCGAGGGGATCTTTGGTTGGCTCGCCAATCATGAAAGCGTGGATTTTCTCTTTGTCTAAGGAGTAGTCGCACCAATCATCGAGCATGCCAGCAGCGCTGGATGTGGCGCTGGGGCTTGTTCGTTGCGCGGATATGTCCGTGTTGGGGTGCATCGAATCCAGAAATTCTTGATACTGTTTTTTGCGCAACGCTTGTCCCTGAAGAGTCGCCAAATACCGCGCGTGGTCTCTTCGGCGCCCCGATTCATCCAAATTGCCCATTCGTGCCATTCTTTCTTGCGCTATGTCCTCGGATGTGCGGTGCGCATACCAGTACAAAATGCTGTTCCATTTTTTATCGATGGCCAAAGAATGTTGGGTGAAAACGAATGTGCCTTCGGACCACTGGCCCTGCGGGGCCCAGCTGCGGCCAAGAGTTGCGCTGCAAGTGTGCTCGGTTGCTTTCGCGGAGGTCTTGTCGGTTGAACACATTACGACGGCATTCACGTGCTCTTCAATTTCGATCTGATTGATGTGGTAGCGGACCTGGAAGTCCGCGGCGTCAACGGTGTTGGTCATCAGTTTCGTATTATTAGCGACTGCGGTTTTCTGAAGCGCCTCAAGATTTTTGGCAGGCAGGTCCTTGACGTATTCAAACTTCAAAATGTTAATCATGTATTTCAAGAAATCGGAAGCCGTTATCCCGTTTTTGTAGGGCAGGCAATCGGAAGAGATGGATTTGGCGGGCAGGTTTGGATTTTCCGACCACGCCCAATCCATGCGCGGAAACCATTTCACGCCGGTGAGTCCGTCGGGGCTGGACATGCGGAAAACGGGTAGCGGCGGGGGAACGCAAGATGTTCCTTGAATCACGTCACCCTGAAAAATCCAATTGTCCGGGATGGTCAGCGTATAGGCGGTCATGCCGAATACGGGATCCGCAATGGTGACGACTCTTGTGCCGGTGGCAGCGAGGGAAACGAGCGCAGAAACTAGGAGAATTTTGGCGGACGCTGGTGCTCCGTTTTGCGGCGTGTTTCTGGCGTTGGCAGATGGAATTGCTGCTGTGGCGAGGAGTGCCACTGCGAGGCCGGTTACAACTGCTCTGTTCGTTGTCATATTTTCTCCCGTGATTCCCGTCAAGTTGTGTTTCCGCGCGCCGCCGCATTTTCTACAATTTTATTTCCTGCAGGGATTGGTTGATGTGAGCGGCGATTTGGAGGGCCAATTTTTTCGGGTGGAAGAAGGTGAAGGCGGTGAATTCTACCGAGCGCTTGTCCTTCCCCACGACGCAATAGGATTGGCCACCCGGCGTACGTTTGTGCTGGACCGCGGCGATCTGGTTCCACGCGAAAAAAATGTCTCGCGTATGATGCTTCGAGCCGAAACGAAAATCCAAGCCACGAATGTCAAGGTGAGCTACATAGTGCGCCATTTGTACGGCTTGGATCCACATGGCCCTGCCGGAAAACGCGGTAGCCAGGCTGCCAAACCCCCAACCGAAGACGTGGAGCGCCCGGCTGAGCATGTAATGGTGCAGCGGGAAGGCCATGGTGAAGATCAAAACGACCATGCCCAAGGCGGTGGCGAATAGTACGGTGCCGAACAGGACGAGCAGAACAATAAAAATCCAATTGCCGCGGAAGTCTTCGGGTTTTATGTTGGCTGTGTCCATTCTGAGTGTTGTACGAATTGTTTGCGTGATCACGTTCGCGGGACGAAGCGATCGTTCAACGCGGCGACGCGAACATATCTGAAGCCGCGGCGATGATAGGGGTAGCGCCGCGGATGAGCAAGTGAGTTGCTGAGGTGCAAGGGACCATCGTTCGGGGGGACAGGCCTCAGGTCTAAAAACCTGAGCTACCGAGATCGTGGGCTATGCGAGAAGGTCAGAAAACAAAAAAACCGCGCAGGGCGGCGCGAGTTGACAGTTCTCCTCCACTCCTGAGATATCAAAAGTTTTGGGTTGATTCTATCGATAAATACAGTTGTGTCATCAAATGCGACACAACAGATTCGCTGCGCGGTGGCGAGGGTTTCACGGGCGTTATATAGTAGATAGAGATTTGCGTTTAATCCGCATAGTGTGTGCGGCGGGAATGCGTTTCTGCACGGCTCACAGGAAGCAAACTTAGGCTATGGCCTCCGAAGTAGAAAAACAACTCGAGCGAGCGAAACGCGCCATTGAGAAAGGCAAGACTGCCGACGCGATTGCGGCGTATCAGGCGGTGTTGCAGGCGGTTCCGACCAACAGCGAGGCGATGCAAGCGCTCGGCGATCTTTTCATCCAACAAAATGATCCGGTGCGCGCGGCAAATTATTACGGCTTGCTGTTTGACCGGCTGGCCGATTCGCGCGAGGAACCAAGAGCGGCGGCGCTGTACACGCGATTTTTGCGCTCGAGCGAACAGCCGCCGGAGCGTCAAGCGCGTTACGCGCTGGCATTGCAGCGGCAGAACAAGGTGGGCGAGGCCATCGAACATTTTTCCGTTGCCGCGGAACATTTCATGTCGAAGGGGAAAGAGGACGAAGCGCTGCGGTGTCTGGAGCAAGTGGCGGAACTCGATCCGACAAATGCGGAGCGGCAAATTTCGCTGGCGGAACTGGCGGAAAAGCGCGGTAAGGGTGCGGTCGCAGCGCGAAGTTACGTTCGCGCCGGACAACTGGCGCTGGCAGCGGGCGAAACGCAGAAAGCGATTGCGCGGCTGGCCGCCGCAAATCAGGCAGTGCCCGACGACCGAGATGTTGCGCTGCTTTTCGCGCAGGCGCTGATGATGTCCAGCGAAGCAGGGCTTGCGGTAACGGCGCTTGAGTCTTTTGCGGCGACGGAGCAGCCTTCGCCGACGTTTTCAAAATGTTTTGGAGAGGCGCTGCTGCGGGCCGGACAAGTGGATCGCGCGCGGGCAATACTCGAAGAGTATTACGAAACCGCCGGCGGCGATAACGCATTGCTTTTCCAGGTTGCGGAACACTACGGGGCGGAAAGCAAGGATGATAAAGCAGTAGAAGTTCTGACCGCGGTGCGTCAACGGTTTCACGACGCGGGCAACGACAACGCTTTTGCGACGCGGTTGGATAAAATTGCGGAGGCGAATCCACGTTCGCTGCCAATTATAGAATTCTGGAGCCTGGTTTACAGCGGGATGAACCGCGAGGCGCGTTACTTCGAGACGCTGGTAACACTTTTTGACGCGTATCTGGAAAACGACAACATGAAGGGCGCGTGCGACACGCTGGATCGCATGGTGGATATTGACCCGTACGATTTCCGCAACCAGCAGCGGCTGGAACGGTTGAATGGTTTGGCGGACAAAGATTATCTGCTGCGCGTGGCGTCGCGGCTGGGCGTTACGCTTTCGCAAGGCGACGCGGACAGCGACGGGAATGAAAACCTTTCCGGGGAGAAAGCCGGGGGCACTGCTTCCGCGGCTCTGGATGATTTGCTGGTACAGGCCGAAATTTTTATTCAATATTCTCTGCAACCGAAGGCGGTTGAGCGTTTACAGAAAGTTGCCGAAGTATTTCCGTACGAATCACAGACGAACGAGCGCTATCTGGGCTTGTGCGAGATGGCAGGCTGGTGGCCGGAAGGCGTGACGCGTCGAGCAAGCGGTGAAGCGGCGGAACGGCTGGTAGCGAAACCGAAATCTGTGCGAGCGGATTTGGATGAAGAGGAGCCGCGGGAAACTCCAGTGGCGCCTTCTCCGTCGTCCGGAATATTCACCCAGGAAACGCTGCGCGATCTGGCGAAAATTGCGGAAATTGGACAGAACATTTACCGTCAGACGAGTCCGAAAGCGATGTTGAGTTACACCGTAAATGAAATTGGAAAACACTTGCGCGCCACGCGGTGCATCGCCGTTGTTGGAGAGCCGGGACAGCCGCCTCAACTTGCAGCGGAATTTTGCGCGGCAGGAGTTGGGCCTTTTTCGGCGAGCCAGGTGATGCGATTGGTATCGCAATTGGAGCGCGCCGCACCGGATGTGATGGGCGGATTGCCGTTGGATGTGGCGGCAGCGCCGATGTTGGGCGAAGTTGGACTGGCGACTGCTCTGGGCGTGTCGTTGATGGATAAAGAAACGCAAGCGCCCGCGGGAGTGATCCTTACCGGTCACGGCGAACCACACAAATGGAAACCGAACGAATCATATTTTTTGCAGACGGTGGGAGATCAGATGTTGCAGGGAGTAAGCCACACGCGGCTTCGCTCGTTGGTGCGAACGATGACGGTGGGCGACCGGAGCACCGGTCTGCTGGCGCGGAGCGCGTATACGGATCGTCTGCTAGGCGAAGCGCAACGCGCGAAAACGCAGGACGCTTCGCTTTCTGTCGCGATATTGCAAATTGATAGCGGGCCGGATCTGATCCGGCAACAGGGAGAAGCTCTGGTCGAAAATTTTCTCGAGCAAATTACGCGCGCAGTGTTGCCGCTCGTCCGGGTCACGGATCTGGCGGTGAAATATACGGCATGGTCTCTGGCATTTGTATTTCCCGATACAACATTGGCCGGGGCGCTTGGAATGATTGAGAAAATGCGCCAGGCTGTGGTGAACGGCCGAAAAGAAAACACCGAGTCGGCGCTGCGAATGACGGTAAGCGCTGGCGTGGTTGAGGCAATCGCGCGAGTGGATTACGATACGGAAGACATTGTGACGGATTTAATTAACCGAGCCGAATCGAGTTTGGAAGAAGCCAGAAAGCGCGGGGGTGATTCGGTGGTTTCGCTGACAAGTTCCAAGGCGTAGAAAATTCCGAACGGCAGTAGATTCCGAAGCGTAGTGGATTCCATAGCATAGTGCATTACAATAAGACTTCTAAAGAAACCTGGACGGAACGGAGCCCGGGAATGATTCCTACAGATGTCGTCATAGTGGCCGGAGCGCGCACTGCAATGGCGCGTTACACTGGAGCGTTTAAAGATATTTCCGCGATTGAATTGGGTGCGGCGGCTTCGCGCGAAGCAATCCGGCGCGCGGGAGCGGATCCCACGGAATTCGATCACGCGATTTTTGGGAACGTGATGCAGACCAGTGCCGATGCGCTTTACGGCGCGCGGCACGTCGCGTTGAAAGCCGGATTGAAAGTGGAAACTCCGGCAGTGACGGTGAATCGCCTGTGCGGTTCGGGAATTGAGTCAATCGCGCAAGCGGCGATGCGAATTTTGCTGGGCGATTCTTCGCTTGTTCTTGCGGGCGGGATGGAAAATATGACGCAATCGCCGCACGTAATTCGCGGTGCGCGAAACGGATTCAAGCTCGGCGAAGGGAAATTGGAAGATTCGCTGATGACCGGGCTGCTGGATACATATTGCGGCTGCAACATGGCGGAGACAGCGGAAAATGTTGCGGCGGAGTATGGCGTGACGCGCAAACATTCAGACGAATACGCGTTGCGCAGCCAGCAAGCTGCCGAAGCGGCAGTGCAAGCGGGCAAAATGAGGGATGAGATCGTACCGGTCGAGGTGAAAGTCGGCAGAAAAACGGAATTGTTCAGCGTGGACGATCACCGCCGACCGGAAACTACGCTCGAGACGCTGAGCAAACTTTCGCCGGCGTTTCGCAAAGACGGAATCGTGACGGCTGGAAATGCAAGCGGGATTGTCGATGGCGCGGCCGCTGTCGTCGTGACGCATGCAAAAACGGCGGATGTTCGTGGATGGAAGCCCCTTGGACGAATTGTTTCCTGGGCGACGGTTGGAGTTGAACCTCGAATTATGGGAATAGGGCCGGTGCCTGCATCGCAGAAAGCGATGGCGACGGTGGGATTAAAAATTGCGCAGATCGATCGAGTGGAAGTGAACGAAGCGTTTGCGCCGCAGTATCTCGCGGTGGAAAAAGGGCTGGCGCTCGATCGCGAGAAGACGAATGTAAATGGTGGCGCGATTGCGCTGGGACATCCATTGGGCGCATCGGGGACGCGGCTGATTCTGACTCTGCTGCTGGAATTGCGGCGCGCGAATTTGCGCTATGGATTGGCGACGGCTTGCATCGGGGGCGGGCAGGGAATTGCGATGATTGTTGAAGCGATGCAGTAATGCCGAACCGCTCGAGCGCATCATTACTATTCAACATTTCTATTTAACGAGAGGAAATTTGAATGTCGATTGAAAAAGTTGGAGTGGTGGGATGCGGGTTGATGGGCGCGGGGATCGCCCAAGTGGCGGCGCACTCAGGCTGCGACGTGATCGTGCGCGAAGTTTCGCCGGAGTTTGTTGAGAAGGGACTGAAGAGCATCGAAAAGAATCTGGCGCGGCTGGTGGAGAAGGGAACGCTGACGGCGGCGGATCGTGATCAAGTGCGCGGACGTCTGCGTGGCACAACGAAGCTTGAGGATTTAGCGGATCGCGATTTAATTGTTGAAGCGATTATCGAGCAACTGCCGATCAAGCGCGAACTTTATGGCGCGCTGGACAAGATTTGCGGACCGGCGACACTTTTTGCGAGCAATACGTCGTCGCTTTCGATTACGGAAATGGCGACGGCGACCAGGCGACCGGACCGTTTCTTCGGATTGCATTTCTTCAATCCAGTTCCGGTGATGAAACTCGTTGAAGTGATTCGCACGATCGCTTCCGACGCGAAGGCTTACGAAGATTTGGTTGCGTTTGCGAAGAAGCTGGGAAAAACTCCGGTGCTGACCTCGGATCGCACGGGGTTCATCGTGAACAGATTGCTGGTGCCGTATTTGCTGGATGCGATTCGCGCGCTGGAAGAGGGTGTCGGAAACATCGTGGACATTGATAACTCGATGAAGCTGGGTTGCGGGCACCCGATGGGGCCGCTGACGCTGCTTGATTTCGTCGGACTGGACACGACATATTACATTTCGCAAATCATGTTTGACGAATTTCACGAACGGCGTTTCGCTTCGCCTCCCTTGCTAAAGCGCATGGTGCTGGCGGGCTGGAATGGACGCAAAGCGGGACGCGGATTTTACGATTACACCGATCCACAAAATCCGAAGCCGATGAAGTTGACGTAATTTCCGACCGGAGATTCCACGAATGAATTACGAAAATTTGTTGTACGAAGTTCGCGACGCGATTGCGTACATCACCTTCAATCGCCCGAAAGTTTTGAACGCGCTGAATCGCCAGACGATGCAGGAACTTTTAATCGCGCTGGGACAGGCGAAACTCGATGAGGCAGTGCGCGTAGTGATTCTGACGGGCGCGGGCGAGAAGGCGTTCATCGCGGGAGCGGACATAAATGAACTGGCGCAGCAGACGCCGGTGGATGGCAAAGAGATGTCGATTTTCGGACAGGGCGTGCTGCGAATTCTGGAGACGATGGGCAAGCCTTCCATTGCCGCGATTAATGGGTTCGCACTGGGCGGCGGATGCGAACTCGCGCTGGCATGTTCCATTCGGATTGCATCGCGCAACGCGAGACTTGGTCAGCCGGAAGTGAAACTTGGAATTTTGCCTGGATATGGCGGCTCGCAACGATTGGCGCGATTGTGCGGAAAAGGTGCGGCGCATGAATTAGTGCTGGGCGGCGAAATGATTTCCGCCGACGAGGCAATGCGCATCGGATTGGTGAACCACGTTTACGAACTGGCGGAACTGATGCCCGCAGCCGAAGCGCTGGCCAAGAAAATAGCGGCGAACGCGCCGCTGGCGGTGCAATACGCGATGGAAGCCATCGAACACGGAATGGAAATGCCGCAGGAGGAAGGACTGTTCCTGGAAGCAACGCTGTTTGGGTTGTGTTGTGCGACGGAAGATATGCGCGAAGGCACGCGCGCGTTTTTGGAAAAACGCGCCGCGCAGTTCAAAGGAAAATAAAAGCGAAGCCGGATGGTCACACACCTCACTTCCAATTCAACCAGAGGAAAATTCCGCGCGGATGGTATGCGGTTCGGCGTCGTCACGAGCCGCTACAACAATTCTATTACCGAGCCGCTCGAGCGTGCGGCGCTCGATGCGCTGAAGTCGGCCGGTGCGGGCGCGAAGCAAGTAGAGGTGTTGCACGTCCCCGGCGCGTTTGAACTTCCTCTGACCGCAAAGAAACTTGCGGAAACTGGGAAGGTAAACGCGATTATCGCGATTGGTTGCGTGCTGCGCGGAGAAACTTCGCATTACGACTACATTTGTTCCGAGGTGGCGCGGGGAATTCAGCTGGCGCAGATGGATACCGGGGTGCCGATTATTTTTTGTGTGCTGACGTGCGACACGATGGAGCAGGCCGTTGAGCGGTCGTGCCCGAGGGAAGGCAATAAAGGTCAAGAAGCGGGACTGGCTGCCTTGGAAATGGCGAGTCTTGTGCGCACGCTGCAGGGAACTACGACGAAAACTATAAAGGCCGCTGCCAAGGCGCGTACGAAATCGCGAAAGGGTCGCCGCTAAGATGGCTCTGCGCCGGAAGTCCCGCGAGTTTGCGTACCAGATGCTTTACCAGTGGGAAATGCGCCACGAATCGCCCGCGGAAATCGAAGCGGGATTTTGGCGCGGAGTGAAAGCCGCACCCATCACGCGGGAATTCGCCAATCAATTGCTGGAGGCATCGGTAGCGCGCGCAGCGCAGATTGATGCGCTGCTGGAAAAACACGCCACGGACTGGAAATTGGAACGTATGGCGGCGATGGATCGCGCGATCTTGCGGCTGGCCGTCGGAGAATTTCGCGCTACGGGAACGCCGCCCAAAGTGGTGATCAACGAAGCGCTGGAGTTGGCGAAGAAATATTCGTCAGAAGAATCCGCGTCGTTCATTAATGGAGTGCTCGACGCCATCCTTAAGGAACAGACCGCCGCGATTGCCGATGCGAAGAGCGACAAAGCTCTGCCGAAGAATTAAACTTCCCGCGCGCCGATTTTTACGCTTCTAACTGTCCTTCGAAGACCACGACTGCCGCGCCGCTTACGCGTGGCGAAAGTTTTCCGCGGCGTTCCTCGACGGCAACTTCGATGCGGCACGAGCGCTCCATTTCAATTCCTTGCGCAATGGCGAGTGGTTCGCCAACGCTGAGTTTGCCATAGCGCACAAGATATGCGCCAAGCGAACCCGCGGCCGAGCCGGTGCCGGGATCTTCGTAGGACGACCAGGGAAGCATGCCGCGCGCGAAAGCCTGTCCGCGATTTCCGAGCGCAAAACAGTAAGCGACGACGTCCACTCCGCCCAGCGCAGAAAAAAGTGCGTGTGGATCGCAGCGGATGCGGCCCAGAGCGCGGCGATCCGTGAGCGGCAACATTAAATTGAAAATTCCTGTAGATACGGATTCTATGGGTAGCTTGGAATTTAGATCGGCGGCGGTGAGCCCCAGCGCGCGCATCAGCGCAGGCTTGGAAAGGCGCGAGGGTTTAAATTCCGCGGGCTTCTGTAACATTGTTACGCCCACCGGCCGTCCGTTGTGAAATGTAATTTCGACGGGCAGAAGTCCGGCGCCGGTTTGCTGCCACACGTGCACCGCCCCTTCCTGCGCGGGAACCACTCCGAGTTGGGCGAGCAAGAACCACGTGCCGATGACCGGGTGCCCGGCGAGGCGCAGTTCGTTCTGCGTTGTGAAGATGCGCAAACGCGCCAGAGCTTTGGCGTTCGTGGGTTGCTGTACGAAAACCGTTTCGCTTAGATTCATTTCGCGCGCGATATCGAGCATGCGGCGGGAAGATAATCCATCTCCGTCAATTACGACTGCGAGGGGATTTCCGGCAAATGGAGTGCCGGTAAAAACGTCGAGCTGGTAGAGGCGTCGCTTCACAATTTTCTCCGTTCGCAAAATTGTTTCGTACCTCAAAAATATTGCTGATTATAATGCGGCATTCTCAAACTGCGCTGCTACAGAGATGTCCGCGCGGCCGAAAAGGATGTCACAGGCCCTTCACGAGCTTTGACGCTTCATCGAGGATACGCCGGGTAGTGCCCGGACGCGAAGTTTCGGCGTAAATCCGCAGCATCGCTTCGGTTCCGGAGGCTCGCACCAGCAGCCAGCCGACATCGCCCAGATATATTTTTACACCGTCCATGTTTTCGCTGCGAGTAATTTCCCAGTCCAGCCAGCGGGATATTTTCTTTTTGCGGGAGCCGGCTGCTTTCTGCGGCTGCATGCGCAAAAAATATTCGATGGCGCGCTCTTTTTGTCCCGGCTTCAAATCCAAATCGATGCGGCCATATTGATGTTCGCCGAATTCCTTTTGTAACTGGCGGACCAGATCGCCCAGCCCTTTGCCGTGCCAGGCCATTAGCTCGACCAGTAGAAGCGCGGTTACAGTGGCGTCGCGTTCTGGCAAGTAAAGTTTTGTTCCGATGCCGCCGGATTCTTCGCCGCCGAGCAAGATGTCGCGCTCGAGCATAATTTCGCAGATGTACTTGAAGCCGATGGGAACTTCGTAGATCTGGCGGCCGAACTTCGCGGCAATTTTGTCCACCATTTTTGTGGATGAAAAAGTTTTGGCGACATCGCCAGACAACTTTCGCGTTCCCGCAAGGTGCCACAAGAGAAGGCTGAAAATTTGATGCGGCGTAACGAAGCGGCCGCTGCGATCTACTGCGCCGATGCGATCGCCGTCGCCATCAGCGGCGAGGCCGGCGTCGTATCCGCCGTCACGCACCGCTCGTTGCAAAGCGCCGAGTTGAGACTCGATTGGCTCTGGATTCGTGCCGCCGAACAGCGGATCGCGAGTGCCGCGAATTTCGTCGCACGCGATTCCGTGACGCGCCAGGATTTCGCATAGAAGGCCACGCGCCGCACCATGCATGGGATCGACGAGAAGCCGGACTTTGTGGCTTTTTATTCGATCCCAATCGACGAGTTTTTCGATCGCCTCCAGGTATGGAGTGCGGACGTCGAGCGGCTGAATCAATTCCGGACGCGGAGGCAGTGCGGGAATTCCTTTGCGCAATACTATTTTCAATTCTTTTTCAATTTGCGCGACGATGCTGGGTAATGGCGAGCTGCCGTAGCTGGCTTTGAACTTCACTCCGTTCCAACGACACGGATTGTGGCTGGCGGTAATCATCGCACCGCCCGCTGCACCGCGCTGGCGCACTAGAAGAGAAATTGCGGGCGAGGGGCACGGCTCGGTGGCGAGCCAGACCGGCGTTGCAGTGGCCGAAATGACTTCAGCGGCTACGCGCGCGAATTGTTCGCCGCCAAAGCGATTGTCATAGCCGATCAGGACGCCGCGTTGCGCATCTTCGGCACGCACGACGTATCGCGCGATGGCGGATGCAACTGAGCGGACGTTTGCGTAAGTGAAGTCTTCGGCGATTATGCCGCGCCAACCGTCGGTACCGAATCGGATTTCGCTCATCACGTCATTAGCCCGCAGAATTGATCGAAGGCCCCATGCAGTATAAGCAATTCGCGGCGGGACACGACATCCAAAGTGGTTGGCCTCGTTCCGAATACAGATTGGTGATTTGAATATGCAACGGTGTTAGAGCAGAGAACCAAGTTTTTGCTGTTCGAGCCATTTCACAATTTTGCCGACATCTTGTGCTCGATCGCGCGGGCAAATCAATAGAGCGTCGGAAGTTTCAACGACCACGAGATCATGCACGCCAATCGCGGCGACGAATTTCTTCGGGCTCCAGAGGAAATTGCCATTGGCGTCAAGACTGAGGTGAGGGCCGGCGGAAATGTTTGCGGAAGAGTCTTTATCGTGGCGATTGCTGCGTGCCGGCCCGGCTGCCAGTTCGTATACGGCTTGCCAAGAACCAATGTCACTCCAGCCCATTTCGGCGGGCAAAACATGAACGACTGGCGTTTTGGTGCCGCGCGTAGCCGGTTCAAGAATTGCATAGTCCACGGAAATGTTTTCAAGCTGGGGATAAACCTTGCGCAACATGCGGGCGTAACGAGGCGTGCCAATCGTCTGGGATAATTCTTCGAGCGCCGCGTGCGCCTTTGGCACATACCGGCGGAGATTTTCCGTGAAAGTCGAAACGCGCCAAAAAAACATTCCCGCATTCCAGAAAAATCGTCCGGATGCGACGTAGCGTCGAGCTGCCGCGAGCGGCGGTTTTTCGGTAAATTGGCGGACATCGTAAGCGAGGTACTTTCCAGCGCGCCGAGCACTATTCCCGCGTTCGATGTAACCGAAGCCGGTTTCCGGGCGCGTCGGCGGAATCCCCAGCACGGTCATTTGTCCCGGATCTGACGCAATGCGGAGCGCCGCCTGAACAATTGCGCGGTATTTTGAGGATTGCGCGATGTAGTGGTCGGCGGGCAAGACAGCCATCAGTGCGTCGCCGTGCGCGTGGCGCAAATGAATCGTTGCGAGTCCGATCGCGGCAGCGGTATTGCGTCCAAACGGTTCCGCGAGCACCTGAGTTTTTGGCACGCGTGGAAGTTGTTTGCGGACTTCAGCTGCCTGAGCCTCGTTTGTGATCACCCAAAGATTCGCGGGACGAAACAATGGAGACAATCGCGCTGCCGTTTGCTGCAACATCGTCTTAGTGCCAACGATGTTGAGCAGTTGTTTTGGCATCCGCGTACGGCTGCGAGGCCAGAAACGCGTGCCGCGGCCGCCGGCGAGAATTACTGCGTACGCGCGAATTCTTTCTTTGCTCTTGCTCACAAAGTTTTCCGTAGTTCGTTTATCGTCTCACCACTTGCGCGACGGACTCCGCGGAAATTCCAATGGCATCAAGTTGGGCGGCGTAGCTCGCAAGATCCGGCACATAGGTACGCAGCATTGCTGTGCGGGCCGCAGGCACGATGCGCCACGACGCAAGGCCTGCGGGCACGAACCACGCTTCACCCGGATGATATTCCGATTCACCGTGGCCGCTGCCGGATTTCGCGCCCCAGTTGATTCGTCCCCGACCGGCAATCACGATCCACAATTCAAAATGTTCCGATTCCGTATGTAGGTCAATCGGCGCCGCGAATTGCCATTTCTCCAAAGCAAAATAGCGGCATGCAATAAAGTAAGAAACTTCTCCGCCGTGCGCCGGAACTCGCGCGGGCTGAACTTTTCCGCCGCGTTGCCGTTCAAAGTTCAGTACGTCCATTGCTTTGTTCACGTGCAACGGACGCGAGGTGCCATCTTTCTGCCGGCGATCGTAGTCGTACACGCGGTAGGTAAGGTCAGAATTCTGCTGAATTTCGCAGAGCACTGGGCCGGCTCCAATCGTATGCGCAGTGCCTGCAGGAACAAATATCGCGTCTCCTGCAGTAATGGGAATGCGCGTCAGACAATTTTCGACCGTGCCTTCATCAATCGCTCGACGAAACGCCTGGCGAGTTATACCCGGTTTCAGTCCGCCGAAAACTTCGCTGTCTGATTGCGCAGCGACCGTGTACCAGATTTCCGTTTTGCCGACGCCGCCGGAGGCCGCTTCATGTTTCTGCGCATACTCGTCGTGGGGATGCACTTGAACGGAAAGTTTATCGGCGGGGAATAGAAATTTCACCAGGAGAGGAAACGCCGCGCGCGCTGAGTCGTCGGCATTAAAATGTGTGCCCGCCCATTCGACTGGCATTTCGTGCCAGGCTTCATGAATCGTGCGCTCGGCAAACGGTCCTTCCGCGAATCGGCAATCGTCGCCGGTCAGCCAGACTTCGCCGATTGGCTCGGATAATTTAGTTTTTTCCGGAAACAGAGGAGCTAGAGTTCGCGCGCCCCAGATTCGCGGAACGAAAATCGGCTCCAGACGCGAAGGGCGCAACGGAAAGTCTTTGGTCACGATGCTGAAACGGCCTCGGCGAAGAATCGCTCCATGCGCCGCAAGCCTTCTTCGATGCGTTCCATGCTGGTGGCGTAGGACATGCGCAAATATCCGGGTGCGCCAAACGCGTCTCCGGCAACAACAGCGACATGCGCTTTTTCAAGAAGTTGTTTGGCAAGTTCAGCGGCATCAGCTGGACCGCCGCTGCGGCCCAGATGTTTCGACACATTTAGGAACATGTAAAACGCGCCTTGCGGGGCTGCGCAAGTAATTCCAGGAATTGCGCGCAGGCCCGCCAGGATGCGTTCGCGCCGCTTCGCGTATTCGGCGAGCATCGCGGCAACCGTGTCCATCGGACTGGTCATCGCGGCGAGCGCAGCCTTTTGCGTGATGGAACTTGGATTTGACGTTGACTGGCTTTGCAGACGAGTCATTGCTTCGATCACCGGTTTCGGAGCCAGCGCGAAGCCGGCGCGCCAGCCCGTCATCGCGAATGTTTTCGATAGCGAGCCCGCCACAATCACGTGCGGCTTGGAGCGTTCATGTCCGGCGATTGAATATGGTTTGCCGCCGTTATAGATAAAATGCGAGTAGCACTCGTCGGCCAGCACCCAAATGCCACGCCGCTCGCAAACCTCGAGGATGCGCTCGTATTCGTCTTTAGGAATAACGACGCCGGTGGGATTGTTCGGCGAATTCACAATGATCATTTTCGTGCGCGGAGTAATCGCCTGCTCCACGGCCAATGCGCGCAAAGTGAATCCATCGTCGGCGTGCGTTTCCACAAAGATTGGAGTTGCGCCGGTATATTTCACCATGTCGGGAAAACTTACCCAGTAGGGAACGGGAACCAGAACTTCGTCACTCGATTGCACTAGAGAATTTAGTGCATTGAAAAGCGCGTGCTTTCCGCCGGAACTGAACATACATTCACTGGCGTCATAGTCGGAGCCAAATTGCACGCCGTGCCATTTAACAATCGCCTCTCGCAGCGGCATGATCCCGCTCGCGGACGTATATTTCGTGAAATTTTGTTCCAGCGCTTGGACTGCGGCGCGCTTGATGTGATCCGGCGTAGGGAAATCCGGCTCGCCCGGCCCGAAATCCACCATGTCAATGCCGCGCGCTTTGTACTGCTCGGCAATCATCAGCACGGCGAGAGTGGGCGAACTGGAAATTCGGCTAACGCGATCTGCAAATTTGGTCATCGAATAAGAATTCCTTGCGAATGAGATAAATTACTTTTGCGATTTCGATTTCAGGCGTGCTTCAACCGTCGGCGGCACGAGTCCTGAAATCGTTCCGCCAAGATTTGAAATTTCCCGGACGAGTCTCGAACTCAAATAGCTGTACGCTTCGGCTGGCATCATAAAAACAGTTTCGATGTGGGGCTCAAGTTTGCGATTCATTAACGCCATTTGCAATTCGTATTCGTAATCGCTGATCGCACGGATGCCGCGCAGAATCACTTGCGCCTTTCGCTGGCGCGCATATTGCACCAGCAAACCATCGAAGACGTCCACTTCCACGTTCTCCCACTGCTTTGTTGCTTCGCGCAGCATTTCAACGCGCTCGGCGGTGGTGAACATCGGATCTTTTTCGGAATTCCGCAGGACGGCCACGACAAGCCGGTCAAAAATTTTCGTTCCGCGCTCGATTAAGTCGAGGTGGCCATTCGTTACTGGGTCAAAAGATCCCGGGTAAATTGCCAGAGCGGTTTTCATCGTCGCCAGCGCATCCGCGCGCCATTCTATCCTATCGTTCGTACCTCTCTGGGAAAAATCTCGTGTCGCGCCGGTTTCCCGTTCAACCTCGATAGACGACTGTTCAGCCGCACCTGCGGCGATTCGATGACAAGCTTTTGACATATGCGACCAAATGAGTCGTAATTTGAGTCCGAAGCTGAGCATGAAGTCAGGAGCGAATTACTACCGTGGGCTTGGGCATCCGCACGCTTCGCTACAGCACTTGACAGGCGACCTGCAGTGCCGTAGAATTCAATTGCGACCAAATTAGTCGTATATGCCATGCTGAAGCTTTCTAAGAAATCGGACTACGGATTGATCGCGGTGAAGCACCTGGCGACGCACGGAATGGAATCTGCGCAGAGTGCGTCAGATATTGCTGAGATGTATGGCATTTCGTCAACGCTGCTGGCGAAGGTGCTGCAGAAGCTGGCGAGAGTGGGACTGGTTACCGCACAGCACGGATCTGCCGGGGGATATCGGTTGGCGCGGTTGCCGAGCGAAATTACAGCCCTGGACGTGATTAGCGCGATTGATGGTCCACTGCTGATTACCTCTTGCACTACGCATCGCGGGGAGTGTTTTCAGACATCGACCTGCACCGTTCGAGAGCCTTTGCGGCGCGTGAATGAAAGCATCATGCAGGTGCTGGGAACTGTCACGATTTCACAGATGAGCGAAGAGCCGGAGCAACCGGCGCTTGTGCAGATGCAGAGTTGAGAATTTCAGAATTGGGAACAGAAGCTTGTCGGACCTTGGGGGATTTGGTAGCGCATTAGAATTGGAACCACCCCAATTTGACTGGAAACTGAGGAGAAGCTGGAATGGCCATTAAGACACCGATTTACATGGATAATCACGCGACGACACCCGTGGATCCGCGCGTACTGGAAGCGATGCTTCCTTATTTCAATGAGCGCTTCGGAAATTCCGCCAGCCGCAACCACGCATTTGGCTGGACGGCGGAAGAAGCCGTGGAGAACGCGCGGGCACAAATCGCGCGGCTGATTAACGCTACGCCGAAAGAAATTATTTTCACCAGCGGCGCTACGGAGTCGAACAATCTGGCGCTGAAGGGCGCGGCGGAAATGTATCGCGAGAAGGGTAATCATATTATTACGCAGGTCACCGAACACAAGGCGGTGCTGGACACCTGTAAGCGTCTGGAAAAATACGGCTACGAAGTGACTTATCTGCCCGTAGGCAAAGATGGACGCGTGAATCCTGAAGATGTGCGCAAAGCCATTACGCCGAAGACGATCATCATTTCGATTATGTATGCGAACAACGAAATTGGCGTGGTGCAGCCTATCGCGGAAATCGGCAAGATTGCCAAGGAGAAAGGCGTTTTGCTGCATTCCGACGGCGTACAGGCCATCGGCAAAATTCCGGTGGACGTGCAGGCAGATAACGTCGATATGCTCTCCATGACGGCGCACAAAATTTACGGGCCGAAGGGCGTTGGCGCGCTATACGTGCGGCGACGAAATCCTCGCGTACAGCTTTCCGCAATTCTGGATGGCGGCGGACACGAGCGCGGCATGCGCTCGGGTACTTTGAACGTGCCGGGCATCGTGGGATTCGGCAAGGCGTGCGAAATTTGTATGAATGAAATGGCCACGGAATCTGCGCGAATGATCGCATTGCGCGATCGCCTGCGAAAAGGATTAGAAGCCAAGCTAGACGAAATTTACATCAACGGCACGATGGAACATCACCTGCCGAATAACCTCAACATGAGTTTCGCGTTCGTCGAAGGCGAATCGCTGCTGATGGGCATCAACGACATCGCGGTATCGAGCGGCTCGGCCTGTACTTCGGCGACGCTTGAACCGAGCTACGTTTTGAAGGCGCTCGGAGTTGGCGAAGATTTGGCGCACACATCCATCCGATTTGGTCTGGGCCGGTTTAACACGGAAGAAGAGGTGGATTACGTAGTGAACCGCATGTACGAAGTTGTGAGCAGGCTGCGCGAACTTTCTCCGCTGTACGAAATGTCGAAGGAAGGCATTGACGTCAGCAAGATGCAGTGGAACGTGGCCAGCTCTGAGCACTAAAAAGAATTGATTTCGTGACGAAGTTTTGGAAGACAGCATCTAACTTGAGGGAGAGTAAATCAAATGGCGTACTCAGATAAAGTTATCGAGCACTACAACCACCCGCGAAACGTCGGCAGTTTGCCGAAAGAAGATCCAAACGTGGGCACTGGCCTTGTTGGCGCCCCGGAATGCGGCGACGTGATGAAGCTGCAGATGAAGATTAATCCGGAGACACGCGTGATCGAAGAAGCCAAATTCAAGACGTTTGGCTGCGGCTCGGCGATTGCTTCCAGTTCACTCGCTACGGAATGGGTGAAGGGCAAGACAGTGGAAGAGGCGCTTTCGATCAAGAACACGGACATCGTGCGCGAGTTGAGCCTGCCGCCAGTGAAGATTCACTGCTCGGTATTGGCGGAAGATGCGATCAAGGCCGCGATTGGCGATTGGAAGAAGAAGCGCGGCGACGAAGCCGAAGCGAAGTAACGCGGATTTAGGCGGCGCTTCGGGCACCCGGCGTTAAACGCGAGGGCGCGAAGCGTGCCGGATTTTGCTAGCGCGCATTCAGGGAAAGAGATATGGAAACGGCAATTCATGTAACCGAAAAAGCGGCGGCGAAAATCCGCCAGTTGCTCAGCAAAGAAGGCGTGCCGGAAAGCACCGGCGGCCTTCGCGTGGGCGTGCAGGGCGGCGGCTGCTCTGGATTGACGTACGCGATGCGGCTAGATACGCAGGCGCGAGATCGCGACAAAGTGTTCGAGGAAAACGGCGCACGTGTGTTTGTGGACCCGAAAAGTTTCCTCTTCCTCGTGAATACAACGCTGGATTATCAGGAAACGCTGATCCGTCAGGGATTTGTATTCGAGAATCCGCAGTCCACGCGAAGTTGCGGCTGCGGCAGTTCTTTCACAGCGTAGAGTTCGTGCAAACCGCTCGTAAGGCAATGAACGCAACTTCCATCTCCACAAATACTTCTGTCAATTGCTGGAACTGTGGCGCGGCTACGTCCGGCGCGCATTTCTGCGCGGCGTGCGGAAAAATTCAGCCGCTGACGAGTGGTTCGGATTATTTCTCGTTTTTTGGTTTGCCGATGAAGCTGCGGATTGATTCCGCGGAACTCGAGAAACGATTTCATCAACTGAGCTGGAAGCTGCATCCGGATAATTTTGTTCGCGCCACGGAAAAAGAACGCGAGATTTCACTGACGCTTTCTTCGGAATTGAATGACGCGTATCGCGTGTTGCGCGAGCCGCTAAGCCGCGTGGAATATTTGCTGGCGCATTCAGGAATGCGGAAGGAAGGCGCGCACAAGCAGCAGGCGCCGCCCGAATTGCTGGAAGAAGTTTTTGAGCTGAATGAATCGCTGGACGAATTGCGCGAGAGCCGTGAATCCGGCGGCGATGCGGCTGCCGCGGGCGAGATTCGCGCGAAGCTCGCAGCAGCAGAAAATAATTTCGCGGAAGAACTTCAAGAATGCGATGCGGATCTGGATGCCATTGCCGGTGAATGGGACGCAGCGATCGATGCGGGTGCTGAGGATGCGACGCGGCGCGCTTTGATGGCAAAGATGAACGACGTTCTAAATCGGCGCTCGTATATCCGCAATCTCGTAAGCAAAGTGGCCGCAGAACTCGCACTTTAATAATGGAGCGGGGAAGAGAATGGGACGCACGGTTGGAATTGACCTGGGCACAACGTACAGCCTGGTGGCGTACGTGGACAAGACCACAAATCGCCCGAAGTGTATTCCGGGTCCGTACGGAACCACGCTTTGTCCTTCTGTTGTGAGTCTTGACGCGGACGGTTCCGTGATTGTTGGAGAGCCGGCGCGCCGGCGTTTGTTGACGCAGCCCGGACGTACGATTTACAGCGTGAAGCGCCTGATGGGCCGCGGCCCGTCCGACGTGACCGATGAACTGAAAATATTTCCATTTCAAATTGATCCGGGCAGTGAAAATGTAATTCGCGTGCGTCTGGGTGATCGGGTGTTCACGCCGCCGGAAATTTCCGCATTTATTTTGCGCGAGCTGAAGAGTTGGGCCGAGCAGCATTTCGGTGAGGCTGTGGACAAGGCCGTAATCACCGTGCCGGCGTACTTTAATGATGCTCAGCGCCAAGCCACGAAGGACGCAGGACGCCTCGCCGGTCTGGAAGTGCTGCGACTGGTGAACGAGCCGACGGCCGCGGCACTGGCTTATGGCTTGCACGAAAAGCAGCGTGGCCTGGTTGCCGTTTACGATTTCGGCGGAGGCACGTTTGACATTTCCGTTCTGAAATTAATTTCCACCGAGCAGGGCGACATCTATCAGGTGCTGTCGACCAGCGGCGATACGCATCTGGGCGGCGACGATATTGATAACGAATTGCAGCGTGTGGCGCGCGAAGAAATACTCGCACAGTTTGGCGTGGATATCGCCGCCGAACCTGCCGCTGTACAAAAGATGCGAAAAGCGTTGGTTGCCGCGAAGCACGAACTATCATCTGCCCATCGCGTGGATGTGTACTTTCCGCTGGCCGACGGCCGCGTCTACACGCGCACGATTTCGCGCGGGGAATACGATCAGCTGATCGCGCCGGTTGTTGCGCGCACGATGGTTCCGGTGAAGCAAGCGCTTGCTGACGCGCACATGAAGCCTGAAAAAATGGAAGAAGTTGTGCTCGTCGGCGGTTCGACGCGAGTGCCACTGGTTCGCCAGGTTGTGAAAGAATATTTTGGCCGTCAGCCACACACGGAACTGAATCCGGACGAAGTCGTCGCGTTGGGCGCCGCCGTGCAGGCCAATATTCTTGAAACGGGCGTGCAGGATATGTTGCTGCTGGACGTGACCCCGCTTTCGCTAGGCATCGAAACGATGGGCGGAGTCGTCGCCAAAATTATTCCGCGCAATTCCACGATTCCGGCGAGCGCGCAGGATAATTTTACAACTGGCGTGGACAATCAAACCGGCATTGATATTCACGTGCTGCAAGGCGAGAGGGAACTCGCGAAGGATTGCCGTTCGTTGGCGCGCTTTCAATTGAAAGTTCCTTCCGGCCCGGCGGGGCTGGCGCGCGTGGAAGTGAAATTCCTGATTGACGCGAGCGGCATTCTGCAAGTTGCGGCGCGCGAGATGCACACCGGAACGCAAAGCACTGTCGAAGTGCAGCCGAGTTACGGACTTTCCGATCTCGAAATCGAGCACATGCTCGAGGAATCCATCGAACATGCGGAGCAGGATTTTACGGAGCGGCAACTGATCGAAGCGCGCACGGAATCCGAAACGATTTTGCGCGCCACGGAGAAATCGCTCTCGCAACCGGAAGTAGTGATACCAGCGGAAGAACGGCGCAACATCGAAAAAGCGGCAGCCGCGCTGCGCGAGGCTATTGCCGGCAGCGATTACAGATTAATCCGCGTTCACGTGGACGAACTCAACGCCATCACTACGCCACTCGCTGAGCGCATCATGAATGGCGCGCTGGCGACGGCACTGGAAGGCAAGCAGCTCGAAGACGTCTGAAGACGCACAAGGAGTACAGCATGGGTGGGGAGAATCCGTACATCGAGCAGGCAAAATACGTTTTGCCTACAAAGAAATACAAAATTAATTTTATTCGCCAGGGAAAAATTGTCGAAGTTGATCCGGAAAAAATTCCTTACGGACACGACGGCTTGCCCGGAAGCATTCTGGATATTTCGCAGGGCGCGCACATGGGATTGGATCACGCGTGCGGCGGTGTGGCTGCCTGCTCCACCTGCCATGTGATCGTTCACGAGGGACTGCAATCGTGCAACGAAGTCAGCGACGCGGAACTGGATGAGATTGACGAAGCGCCGGGCTCAACTCCCAAATCGCGCTTGGGTTGCCAGTGCGTGCCGGATGGTTCGCAGGATCTCGTTGTAGAAATTCCGGAATGGAATAAGAATTACGCGAAAGAGGCGGATCACTAAAATGGCGAATCAACTCGACTGGGATCAAGCAGAAGACATCGCCATCGCCCTCGCGGATAAATTTCCAGATGGCGACCCCCTCAACGTGCGTTTCACCGACCTGCACAAGTGGGTGACCGAGCTCGAAGGATTTTCCGGCGATCCGAAAGCTTCAAACGAAGGCAAGCTCGAAGCGATTCAAATGGCCTGGCTCGAGGAACATAACGACCGAAAGAACGGCTGAGACGCAAAAACAGCTCACGGCGCGGCCGGATCGTCGTCCACACAAATTCTGGCCAACTTGAAAACTTGCCAGCGCGCAAACTTTCTTCTACTCTACTTTCACCCGTTCTAGCAGCCACACAGTGGCGCCATGGTGCAACGGTTAGCACGCGACCCTTTCAAGGTCGAAACGCGAGTTCGATTCTCGCTGGCGCTACCAACCTTTCAATCCTCAGTCCGGTCGCGCTGTTTTCGGTGTGCGAAATTGGTCATCGCGCTTGCGTCCTACTTGTGCCCTCCCAATTGTCGGAGTAACGCGCCATCACTCGTGATTGGTCCGGATTTGTTATTTCGTCTTTCCACCACACTATTCCACTACTGAGCCTTTGCAAGAGCAGCGGCCCTCTTCTGTTACCTTTCTATCCGGCCTGAATTAGGGGCCGGATCGACGAAATATTAGGCACCGCTTATCTCCTTTGATTTCATGGGATTGGCTGGGGCTGCGAATGGAAGCATTCGTGCTCCCTTATGACCGGATGAGCTAGTGACGTATACTCATTTGACCGTCGAAACGAGCGAAAGGCAACGAATGAATCGCCGGGAAAAAACTAACTACACCAGCGCAGGGTTCAGCCTGCTGGAAGCCGTGCTCGTGATTTCGATCACCATGGTGCTGGTCGCCATGGCGGTTCCGAAGTTTAACCAGGCGATTTCACAATACAAATTACACGCGGCCGCGGACAGCGCGGCATGGGCAATGCAGTCAACGCGATATCAAGCGCTCCAAAAGGGTTATACGTACGAGCTTACGATCAACGCAACCAACAATACTTATCAGGTGCTGAGCAAGCCGATCGGAGCTTCGACCTTTACCAATGTTGGGAGCGCCGTGCCGATGGCCAGCTCACCCGTAACGGTCAGCGCGACGACGACTTTGACGTTTAGTCCCAACGGAACTGTTGCACTCGTAGCGGGAAGCCAAACAATCACATTCACGTATCTAGGCCTAACGGAGACAGTCACGGTAACCAACTATGGATCAGTCACAGTTACTCCTTAAAAGAAAAGCACGCGGTTTCACGCTGCTGGAACTCGCCATCTCGATGGCCATTCTGATCGTTGGATTGGTCGGCGTGGCTTCGATGTTCGGACGCGTATGGGGCAGCACGTCATACAGCGAGTACATGATTCAAGCGTCCACGCTGGCATCGGAAAAGTTGGAAGACCTGAACCGCTATCCGAATGGCGACCCGGACGTTGTCGTGACCGCCGGAAACACGACGGCCGGCAGCCTGACCGCAAACGTAGACGCGACCATCACGTCCAACAGCCTAACCGAAAGTGTCGACTACTTCGACGAGGTATTTATGGATCCCAGCGCGGGATCGATTGCCGAGACCGTCGCTACGGGTACGTCACCCAACTACACCTACACAACGACGACCCACAATCCGAACGGAACAATCACGACTACCTCGAGCACTACGCTCAGCTCCGAGGTCACCAACGCCATTCAATTCCAGCGCCGGTGGCTGATCGAGGCCAATCCGACGATCGGCGGCACGGTGATGACCGGGATGCGCCGGATTACAGTGCTTGTGACCGTGCAGAACGCATCGGTTCAGCCTCCAGTTCAATTCCAACTAAGTGTGGTGCGCCCATGACCGTCCTCTCGAACAATCGTTCTCTGAAGACTGCCCGCATTGCCGGATTCTCGCTTTTGGAATTGATGCTTGCGATATCCATGTTCCTGGTGATCGGCGGCGCGGCATTCATGCTTTTCCGCCAGGCGGTGCCGATTTATTCGCAACAACAGAATCTCGCGAGCGTGGATATTGGTGTTCAGAACGCAGTCTCGCAGCTTCAACAGGATTTGGTGAACGCCGGAACAGGTTACTATTCCGGAGCGAATATTCCGAGTTGGCCTGTCGGAGTGACGATCGTCAATCAGTCGGATACGGCTTCCTGCGTGACCGGAAGTCCCTGGACGTACAGCGCGGGCTGTTTCGATACGCTGAACATCATCACTTCGGACCCGAACACTCCTCCAGAGCACCCGCAAACCGTAAACACCAACACATCGACCTCGCTGCTTCTAAGTACGCCGGGACTTACCGCGGCGCAACTGACCGCGCTGGCGGCTGATTATAAGTCCGGGGACGAGCTTCTGGTGGTGAATGCCTCGGGCCTGCTGATGACAACGATTCGGCTGACTGCCGCCGGTAGTGTTTCTTCCGGAAACGTAAAGCTTCAATTCAGTTCGACCAACAGCGACGGCACGAATGCCGCGGCGAATGACCCGCTCGCCATCTCCACGCATTCGACCCTAGCGGATAACGGCGCCGCTGTTTTTGGTGTGTCATATACCACGACTGACTGGATACTCAGGCTGCAACCAATCACGTATCAAGTGAATGTCGCTAACCCCGCCAATCCAGTGCTGCAACGGGTGCAGAGTGGAACCACCAATGTGCTTGCCCAGCAGATTATCGGATTTCGCATAGGCGCCACTTTGTGGAACGACACCCACGACACCGATGCCCAGCCTTACAACTACCAGGCCTCAACGTTCGGAACCGGGTACGATTTCACAATTGTTCGGTCGGTGCGCGTTTCCATCATCGGGCGGACAACACCGGGCACTAGCGGTGTTTATAACTACCAGAACTCATTTGACGGTGGCCCGTATCAGGTTCTGGGCGCCGCGGTTGTGGTGAATCCCCGAAACTTAAGCATGGCGGATAACTAGAGGACCCTTATGAATACTCAATTGCTTGGCCACAAAAATCGGCAGCATCCGGCGAAACTCCGCGGACAGCGCGGCATCGCTCTGGTTTTCACTCTTCTGCTTTTGTCAATGATGCTTGCATTGTCGTTGGCGATGGCCATCGCGATCGGTTCACAAACATTGATCGCCGGCTTCTATAAGAATTATCGGGGCGCTTTTTATGCCGCCGATTCTGGCGTCAACATCATGCGGCAGGCGATGTTGAACCAGCTGAAGGCAGCCGTGCCGGCCACTGTTACGACGGGGACCGCGCCGATTCCAACGACTACCGCGGCGACGATTCTCTCAAACATCCAGACCACATATGCCGGTTGGAATAACGTAAATAGCTCCGGTTCGTGGCCCGAGCAGTTTGAGCTCAGTTCCGGCACGGCGAGTTTTTCTCTGGCGAGCTGCGTCGTGACCTGGACGGGTACCGGCACGGGATTTACATGCACCAGCCTTCCCACGAGCCCAAACGTCATCACCGGATATTCCTATACGTATGCGTACTCGGTCACAGCGACCGGGCAGGTGCAGAATAGCGAGCAACAATCCATTACGGACTCGGGCAACCTGATTGTGAACATCTCAATCAGTCCCGCGAGCGGCGCCACCACACTTTTTTCCGCCTGGGGCATGTTCATTGACCAGGCCAACGAGTGCGATGGCACGACCCTTGTGCCCGGCACGATCTCAGGGCCTGTTTTCACCAACGGCGGATTCACGTTTACTCCCAGCACGTACATTTTCACGGACAATGTAGGCTTCGGCGACTCGCAGGCAGGATATTCGCCCACGAACGGCGGGGCCTGCACCGATTACGCCGGCAGCTCGTATAGCGATAACGTCGGCGGCAATAAGCAAACCATTGCTCCTCAGTTCAATGGCGCTTCCGGCCTCCAACTCAACCAGCCGGCTATTAAGCCGCCAGCGAACGACTACAGCCAATCGTTTGCTGTGCTTGATGGCATCGGCACCGGCGAGGATGGGGTGGCAGCAGGAACGGTACCCTCTGCCGCTCCAACAAACGCACAGTTGAATGCGGCTCTTGCAAATCCGAGTGGTGCGTATCCCAGCGGTGGCACATCCACGGGCGTATTCATGCCGTACGTCGCTTCAGGTGTCAATGGTTGCGCGCCGACAGCCCCTGCGACCAAGTGTATGAGCGGGGGCGGTATTTATGTGCAAGGCAATGCGACCTCGGCGACTTTAACTGCGACTAGCGTCACTATCTCGGGCGTAGTCCATCCGGAACAAGTTTTCACGATCGTGCAGGGCGGGGTGACGAGCACGATTACGGAGGACATGTACGCAAACACGACTTCCTTCACATCGAGCGGCGGGACGGTGAACATCTCGGGACTTCCGGAGAATTTAACTCCAGGAAATACTCCGACTCCTCAAACAATGCTCTATGTGAACGGAAATATCGGCAGCGGCAACACAGGATTGTCGGGCCCCGGCTCGGGCAATCCGGCGATCCAAAACAATGCCGAGGTCACGATCACAGCCGCGGGCAACATCACCATCACCGGCGACATTCTTTACAAGACGGAACCTGTTACGACCACGCAGAACCAGACTGTATCCTATGCAACTTCGACTTGTTGCAACGGTGACGCGGCAGATTTTCTGATTCCGCTGCCGTCTACCGCCAGCACGCAGGTGCTTGGCATCTTTACCGCCAAGGGCAACGTTCAACTCAACAATCAACAGAGCAGCGGCAATCTTGAGATTGACGGTTCCGTCGCCGCGATTTCCAACGGAGGCTCCGGTGGCATTGTGAACACCGGCAACAGCATCAACACGCTGAATATAGTTGGCGGCCGTATCCAGAACACGATTCAAAACATCGGCGCAACGACTCGAAACGTTTATTTCGATCGGCGATTTGCGCAGGGCACTTTTGGGCCGCCGTGGTTCCCATCCACAACAGTGACGCCTGCTAATTTGTCGGCAACTACGGTGCACACCGTGGTTCAGCGATTGCAGTGGCTGAATAACAGCGCTACCATGAACTAAGCTACTTCCAAATCTATCAATAAGCTCCCACTCTTCCTCCACCGCCGCACCTTAACTGGCGCGGCGGTTTTGTTTTGTGTGCCGAGCATGTCCGACAGCTTGGAGGTGCAAGTCCTCTTCACAACCAGATGGAGGTGAAGTGATAGCGAAACGCAAGGGCCGAACCGTGAGGTGAGGTCTGAAAGAAGCGTGGAGCAAAGACGCGAGCCGATGAACAAGAACTGGATGAGAGGCAGGCAGTGTTCGGGCGAGCTGGCAAATGGCAGCGAAGCCCCTATCCATCAAGGGCACTGAATGTAGATCCAGCGGTTGCGCGTTGAAGGCGGTCGAGCTTACCTCGGGAGATCTGCTACCGGTCTCGAATTCGAGACTGAGAGGCGAGAGATCGTTTCTGATCCGGTGGCAGAAGTCAGCAGAGGGCGTAGTAGCTGCGAAAGCAGCGAAGGCCCGAACGGTCCCCGCAAGGGGATAAAGGGAGCGATGAGTACGCGGCGCGACTCAACAACCGACAAGCGGCAGAAAAACCAGTTCTGTCTGGCCTTCTCGGAGGAGAGTAGGGGTGCAGCCCCGATGGCCTTCGTGGGAGGGACCGAATCGGAGTTGGCGAAGCGCAAAGCAGAAAGTCCGGCTACCGAGCAGTGGATGGAAGAAGTCTGCGAGCGGGAAAACTGCAAGCAGGCGCTACGACGAGTGAAGGCCAACAAAGGCAGTCCAGGCATCGACGGGATGACCGTCGAGCAACTGTCTGGACACCTGAAAGAGCACTGGCCAGCCATCCGGGAACAACTCCTCAGCGGAGCCTATAGACCAAAACCGGTGAAACGGGTGGAAATCCCGAAGCCGGACGGCGGGGTGCGCAAGCTGGGCATTCCGACGGTGCTGGATCGATTCATCCAGCAAGCGGTGATGCAGGCGCTGCAGAGGAGCTGGGACGGAACGTTCTCCGAACACAGCTATGGGTTTCGGCCCAAGCGATCGGCACATCAAGCGGTGGAAAAGGCGCAGCAATATCAAGCCGAAGGCTACCGCTGGGTGGTGGATCTGGATCTCGAGAAATTTTTCGACCGGGTCAATCACGACCGATTGCTCGCGAAGATTGCCGAACGGGTCAGCGATAAGCGGTTGCTGAGACTGATTCGTGCGTTCCTGCGAGCCGGAGTAGGAGAATGGGCTGGTGAGTCCGGCGGAAGAAGGGACACCGCAAGGTGGGCCGCTCTCGCCCGTGCTATCGAACATCGTACTCAACGAACTGGATCAGGAGCTGGAGCAGCGCGGACATCGGTTCACCAGATATGCGGATGACTGCAACATCTACGTCCGCAGTCGGCGAGCCGGTGAACGAGTGATGAGAAGCGTGACGCGACTCCTCACGACGAAGCTTAAGCTTCGAGTGAACAGCGAGAAGAGTGCGGTGGCTCGACCATGGGAACGGAAATTCCTGGGGTTCAGCTTCACGAATCACAAGCAACCGAAGAGGCGCCTCGCGCCGAAAGCGGTGGCGCGGTTCAAGGAGCGAGTTCGGGAACTTACAAGCCGGACGCGGGGCATAAGCCTCGTCCGAATGGTCCATGACTTAGCGGAATATCTCCGCGGATGGATCGGTTACTTCGGACGATGCGAAACACCGGAAGTGCTCGACAAGCTGGAGAAATGGGTCCGACGCCGACTTCGGTCGATGGTCTGGAAACAGTGGAAACGAGGAACCACGAGATATCGAGAACTCCGCAAGCGCGGCATCGCTGCGCAGGACGCCGCGAAAACGGCGGGTAGCTCCGATGGACCGTGGCACCTTGCGAACACTCCAGCGCTGAAAATCGCTCTGTCCAACGCGTACTTCGCCTCGTTCGGACTTCCCGAACTCACGGCTCATGGTTAGTTCAACCCGCCGAACCGCCGGATGCGGACCCGCATGTCCGGTCGTGTGGCAGGGGCGAGTGGGCGACCACTCCCCTATGCCGATCGGTTAACCCGGAGGGCGGATTCGGGCAGTGAAGTTCGTGTTTACAGTTGGAACGGTGCAGGAAAATTGCGCGGGCCAGTTCGCGTCGGTAAGTCCATTGCGTCAAAGTCTTGTGAGAGCGCCGGCGACATCTGACGAGTCTTCCGGGCCGGCGAACGGCTCGACGTATATTTGATAACTCTGCGCTGTTCCCACAGGCAGTTTTTGCGGGATGTATGAACCGTCAGAAACAGGTGGGCCTGCGTTACCGCACGACCATTCCGCTTGCGTGGCTGCACCTACCGCTCCGGTTGCATTGTCCACTGCGACGACTTGGGCGGCGAAAATACCCGTGACGCCCGTGAGGCCGGCCAATGACAACGGATTCGCGGGCAGGATGCGTCCGCTGATTGTTCCAACGTGCTTTGTGTCAGTTGGGTCCGGGTAGAGCACGCGCAAGCCCGAGCGATCATCGTCGGCGAGCGGAGCGCCCGTCGTCTGCAATGTTGGACGCGGGCTGTGGAACGATCCGGGCGGCGGCACGAACGGAAACATCATCGCGCTCCACACGGCCGAATGTTCAAATCCGAAAAAATGGCCCAGCTCGTGTGTAAGCACAGATTCCAAATCGTTGGCCTGCGGATTTGCGGCGAGCACTGCGGGCGTTGCGAAGGCGCTGGTGCGGCGAATCACGGGTGTGATCTGGTTGACCACATTCGATAAAATGGTCACGCCAACTGAATTGACATCTCCGGTTGCGCGGCGAATAATTGCGTCATGGCACGGCCAGAAGTTGCGCATCGCATTAAGAGCTATTCCGCCGCAACTGGTTTCGTTTACCAATATTGTTTTGTGGAAGTGCAGAAGGCGCGCCGCGGAGTTTCGTTGGGAACCGAATATATTTACGTCGTGTCCGTGGATCGCAAAGAAAATTTCCCGCTGACAGTTTTTGTGAAGCAATCGGCTGAGGACAAATGGGCCAAGCGCGAAGGCCGCAAGCTCAGCGGCACAGAAGAATATGCCGTAGCGAAAATTCGGTTATTTCAAGCATTCGACGATATAGAGGATCTGGCCACCACGAAGCCGGATTTGTTCGTGGATGATTCCAATCTGGATGCCCTCCTGAAGCAACTCGATCTGTAACTGGCACACCCCGTGAAGGTTACCCACACAATCGAGCTTCCAACTGAACCAAACCGGTACATCCGGCGTCTTGCCATTAGGACCGAGATGCAGGCACTTGAAGCTACATTACCGGGGAATGTAGTGCAGCGAGACAGCGAGACGAAGGAAATCGCTCGCGAGAATACAACGGCTCGCGAATTTGAAGATCAATTGGCCGATGGCGCGTCTATGGCGTTTCGCCTCGCGATGAGCGTGCTTCGCAATCGCGCTGACGCGGAAGACGTCGCGCAGGATGCATTGTTGCGTGCGTATCGGGGATTCGCCAAGTTGCGCGAGCGCGGAGCGTTTCGCGGATGGCTCTGCCGCATCACTTGGCGATTGGCGCTGGATAAGCAACGCGGCACCCGGCGGCGGGAAAAGCGCGAGACTGCGTCAACACTTGTGCCGGGAACGCCCGAGCGAAGCGTCGAACAAATGGCTGTCGCCAGCGAATTTGACCGGCATCTTGCAAAGGCAATGGATGGATTGCCGGAAAAATTGCGGCAGGCGCTGATACTGGCGGCGATTCAGGGTCACAGCACGCGCGAAGTCGCGAAGATGTTGAATTTGCCCGACGGCACAGTCAAATCTCGAGTGCATCTGGCACGGAAACAATTGACGGAGAAACTGCAATGGCTTGCGAAGGATTTGAAACAAGGCTGATTGAAAAAGCGCTGGCGGATACCGACCCCGCGCTCACCGCGCATTTGGCGAAGTGCGCCGATTGCCGCGAGGAGCTTGCCGCACAGCGCGCGCTGCAAGAACGCATCACGAATGGCATTGCCGCAATGGTTGCGGATGAGCCTTCGTCAGCGCTGCTCACGCGCGTTCGCGCGCGGATCGCTCCTGAGGCCGCGCCGCGTTCTACGAATTGGATGCAGTGGGTCTTGGCAGGTGTGACGGTAACCGCGTTCGCTGCTGTTGCCATGTGGATGATTGGCCGGCCGTCAGGACGTCCGAATGGTGTGGGAAATTTGCCAACACAATCGGCGTCAAGTGCTCCTTCGTCTCCATCAAGTGCGCCGATCCAAGTTGCGTCACAACAACCAGTGCAGCCGAAACCGGCTGTTTCTCATGAACATCGTCAAATCCGAATCGCTTCTCATCCGAATGCATCGGTTAGTGTTCGAGCAACGGTGAAAGTAGCGGAGCCACTCTTGACGGTGACCGCTAACAATCGGCCTGCCGAAGTAATCGTGCCCCCGGGACAACGTGAAGCAGTTCTGCGCTTGGTGAACGCGTTGCGAACTGGACGCGTCGACGCGGCGTCTCTTATTCGTACATCCCAGCCGGGTGAAGTTGCTCCGCTGGCGATCACTCCGCTGGAAGTGAAGCCTCTCAACGGCGGAGGCGGCGACGGACCAGGGATTGAATTCGATATCGAGTTCTAGCTCGCCGCACGGGCTAACCAAATTCAGATGGAGGAACGGAATGAAACTCAATAGAAGTAGCTGTCTGGCTGCACTGGTTATGCTGGCGTTTGTGTGTGTCGTGATGCCCGTGCGCGCCCAAGAAAAAGAATCCCCATCGGCGGAGGTGAAGAAGCTCACATCTCTAAAAGTTACAGTCGTGATTGTGGAAATGGATGGAACCAAGAAAATTTCAAGTCTGCCCTACATTCTTTACGTCAATACTGACGACGCGGGCGGGCAACCAACCTCGCAGGTCCGTTTTGGTGTCCGCGTGCCTGTCACAGCAAGCAACTCTGCGAATGGGCAGGGTTCTCACGTTGAATATTTAGATCTCAATACAAACCTAGATTGCAGGGCCAGCACAGTGGGCGATGGCCGGATCAAACTAAATCTTTCGATGGACAGGAATATTGCCGGAACCGAACGATCTGTAGAGGCTTTGGGCTCGACATCGGGCGACAGGAAATCGACCGCGGCGACTGGAGATGGTGCCAACAACAGCGCGCCGAGCCCAATCGTGCAACACTTCTCATCCTCGTATAATCTGATGATTCGAGATGGTCAGACAATTGAGGCAACTTCGGTAACGGATCCGTTTACTGGCCATACGCTACTGGTTTCTGTGACCGTGAATGCGGTGAAGTAGCGGGAGAAGTTTCCAAAGAATTGTGCAGCATATCGAAGGGCGCGGAGTTTTCATTCGCGCTCTTTTTTTCGCGTCTGTTTTCCTGCTGATATCAATCGCGCGAGAGTGAATCCGAGATCGCTGTCTTGAAATTCGTAGTGCAGCGTTTGCAACTTTTCAGGGAGCGCACGCTGGCTGCTCAGCAGTAGCCCATCCGCCATTTCACCGAGAGCCAGACGAAGAGCGAACGCGGGAGCTGGGACTATGGCGGGGCGATGCACGGCGCGCGCCGCTTTCTTAATGAAATCTACGTTGCGTATCGCGTAGGGCGAAACAGTATTGATCGGTCCGCGCACCGCTTCATTTTCCAACGCGAATCGAATGATTCCCGCGGCGTCGTCCAGCGAAATCCATGACATCCATTGCTGGCCTGACCCGAGTTTGCCGCCGACGAACATTTTAATGGGGGTCAACATTCGCGGCATCGCGCCTCCGCGAGTGCTTAGAATGATACCGAAGCGCAAAATCGCGACGCGCGCACCAAAATCCGCGGCGCGATTGCTCTCGCGTTCCCAATCCTTGCAAATTTGGGCCAGGAAATCGGAGCCGGGGCCACTGTGGTCGATCAGTTTTTCATCGCCACGGTCGCCGTAATAGCCGACGGCGGAAACGCCGACGAAAACTTTTGGCATTGCATTTAGCGCGCTCAGCGAATCCACCAAATGTCGCGTTGCTTCCACTCGACTGGATCGCAGGAGCGCCTTGCGCGCGTTTGTCCATCGCCCATCGCCGATACTCGCGCCCGCTAAATGTACGACAGCATCTGCGCCTTCGGCCGCTGGGGCGTCAAATTCATTTGCAATGGGATCCCAGCGCACGTCGGTCTGAACTTGGTTTTCGACCGGCTCCGCGATCATTGCCGCCTTGCTTTGCGGCCGCAACAGGCGCGAAACGGTGTGTCCATTTTCGCCAAGCAGCCGCGTAACGGCCGTGCCGACCATTCCCGACGAGCCCGAAACTAGAACGCGCATATGATTTTCGTCCGCCGCGCGAGCAATTTGCGTCACTCGCGCCGACCTTATTCAGGCTATTCCGAGCCCACGGGCGCGTCAAGCAGCGCAGCGAATTTCATCGCCGACGTATTCTTTTCGCGCGAAATTCCGGCCTGCAGTTTCACGGAATTCAAAAAGGTCGTACCGTTCGACAACGGCAACTGGTCTCCGACCGAGCCACCGATTTGAACAATCCTCCCGCTGACGTTGGAGTATTAGCGATACCCCGCCGCGCCCGCTATAATGCCGCCATGCAAGTGCATGTGCTTTTCTTCGGACGACTAAAAGAAATCGTGGGCTTTGCGGAAGATACCGCCGAGCTGAGCGAAGATGCGCACGTCGACGATTTATTCGCGCGCTACGGCCGGCAATTCCCGGAACTTGAGCGCTTTCGCCCTTCGGTTGCCGCCGCCGTGAATCAGGAATACGCCGATTGGCGCGCGTCGTTGAACGATAATGATGAAGTCGCATTCCTGCCGCCGGTCAGCGGAGGAGAAGGCTCCGATGCCGAACCTGCGCGTCCAAACGATATTTGCGCCATCGTGCGGACTCCAATTCGCGCCGGCGAAGTAGCAGTGCAAGTGAAGGCGCCGGCCGACGGAGCCGTCGTCGTGTTCGAGGGCATCGTCAGAGACCATTCGCTCGGCAAGACAACTCTTTTTCTGATTTACGACGCGTACGAAAATATGGCGCTCGCCAAAATGCGCGAAATTTGTACGGAGATGCGGCGCCTCCATCAAATTGATCGCATTCTGATGCTGCATCGCCTGGGCCGTCTGGAAATCGGCGATACAAGTATTCTGATTGCCGTCAGCTCGGCGCACCGTGCCGCGGCGTTTGATGCCAGCCGCTTTGCGATAGACACTTTCAAACGTACGGTGCCCATCTGGAAGCAGGAATATTTTCGCGATGGCGCGGTTTGGGCTGACGGAGAATTTCCGGCCGCGCAACCATTTCTACCCAAAAGTGAATCTAAGTGATTGGATGAGAAAACCACTTTTTAATTTGCGCAGCCTGGTTCTCTTTATAATTGCTTCCTCGCTCGCTGTAATTCCAGTTTCTGTCTCTGCGCCGCACGCTGCGGCGCAGGAACAAAAAATCCACATCGAAGTGGACCTGGTAAATATTCTTGCCAGCGTTACGGATCGCGACAGCAGGCCGATTCCGAATCTTCCCGCAAGCGCGTTTGAAATTTACGATGACGGTGTGCGGCAAAAGATCGACATCTTTGAAGCGGAAACGCACCTGCCTCTGGATTTGGCGTTGATGATTGATTCCAGCATGAGCACCAAGATGGACTTCCCATTGCAGCGCGAAGCCGCTGCGCGGTTCATCGAAAAGATAGTGCGGCCCGCGGACACCCTTTCCGTTTTTTCATTTGACGATAAAGTGAAGCCGCTCACGGACTTTTCGTCGAATGTTCCGCGCTTGCAGCAAGCCGTACGCAACATCAAAGTGGGAGCGGGTACCGCGATGTATGACGCTGTGTATCTGGGCTCCAAGGAGCTTGAGAAACAAAAGCCGGATCGCCGTCGCGTTCTGGTTCTTGTTACCGATGCGGGAGAATCCACCAGCCGCGCTTCGTATGACACTGCGCGAAATGAAGCGATTCGCAGCGGAGCAATGCTTTACACCGTTTGTCTGCGCCCGATGAAAACAGAAAGTGGACGCAACACCGCCGGCGAGCACGCTTTACAGAGCATTACGGATATGACTGGCGGAGGAATGTTTTTTCCAGACGACGTCTCGCAGCTTGACGCAATTTTCGCGCAAATCGATCGCGAGCTTCGCACGCAGTATCGCATCGCCTACTATCCCGAGAGAAAGCCGGGCGGTGGCGCGGTCCGGAAAATTGAGTTGCGCGTTGCAGGGAATTACAGATTGCACTACCGCCGGGCTTACATTTCCCCCGGCGACGATACCAAGCATTAGGGAATCAAGGCTGACCATCTGCGGGCCCGGGAATTGAAGTGCGCGGAACATTTTTGTACACCACTCCGCCCTTCATCACAAAAACTACGCGTCGAACTGCTGTGATGTCTTTTAACGGATCGCCATCGAGCGCTATGATGTCCGCTTGCAGGCCGGGCGCGATTGAGCCGATTTGATCGGCCATTGCCAGCGATTCCGCGCCGAGCGAGTTGGCGGAAACCATCGCCGCCATTGGATTCATTCCGCAATCGCGCACGCGATGAACAAAATCTTCAGCATTGCGCCCGTGGGCGCCTGCCACGGCGTCAGTGCCATACACAATTTTCAGTCCCGGAATTCGTATCGCGCGTTTCATGAAATCCTGATGCGCCGTGATCAGTCCGGGCATCGCCGCAAATGCGTCTTTCGTGTAATACGGTGGGGCAAGATATTGTTCTTTGTATTGCGAATAAGTTTCAAGCAAAAGCCCGGCTTGCGGATCCAAATAAGTTCCGCGTTCAGCCATCAATCTTAAATCGTCGTCCGAAGCACCCAGGCCGTGTTCGATTTCCGTGCACCCGGCGATTGTTGCTGCGCGCACAGCGTCTCTGAAGGCGTGCACCAGTGTGCGCAGGCCTTGCTTTTTTGCTTCGTCGCAGGCTTCGTTCAATTGCTCCTGTGACATTGTCATCGCGCCGCGCGTCATTCCGCCGGATGCGAAAATTTTGATCAGGTCCGCGCCCGCTGCCTTTTGTCTTCGCACAAAGGCGCGAATTTCATCCGGCGTTCCCGTATGTTCGCCGCGCCCATGATCGGCTCGACTGCCGTTAGAATGCGCGGGCCCGGAAGTAAACCTTTCGCGATGGCGTCGCGCAGAGGAACATCCGTAGGCGAGCCGGGACTTTGAATTGTGGTGAAGCCCGCCATTAGCGTTCCCAGTGCATTCGAGGCCGATTGATACGCGGCCTCCTGCGTGGTTCCGCTCATGCCAGCGTTTTTTCCGTCTGGGCCGAAACTCCAGGTGATGTGAACGTGCGCGTCAATCCATCCGGGAAGTACCGTCAGGCCGCGAAAGTCGTAATCCACCGGCCCGGCTTTCGGATCGATTGCGATGATTTTCGATCCATCGATCACGATGCGCGTGTCGTGCACCACACCGCCCTTACCATCGAGCATCGTGCCTGCGGCAATTACAATGCGTTTACTCGGCCCGAGTGTTTGCGAAGAAGAATGTTCCGCAATTGCATAGAGGCCAAATATGCCGAAGATGCACAGGATAATTTTTAAGAAGATCACGCCCGCTCCTTCATTCACTCGATCTCGACGCAAAGTCTATCGCAACGATAGCGACTTGTTCATGTTGTTTTGCCGACTGGCAACACATTTGCCGAACTCCACTGATTGTATTGTCCTCGCTCTGTTACGATACGTGCGATGAATTCTTATTTGGAAGTAGCCGTTGAAGCGGCGCGCGAAGCAGGGGCGATTCTGGTGGCGGAACTCGCTCGGCCCGTTGAAATTAATTACAAAGGTGAAGTGGATATCGTGACGCAGGCCGACGGCCGCTCCGAGGAGGCCATCGTCGCGCGCTTGCGAAATCATTTTCCCAAGCACGCGATTGTTGCCGAAGAAGGCGGAGCGCACGCCGCCGCCGTGGCTTCCCCAGGGGGCTCGGAGCCGCGATTTTGCTGGTACGTGGATCCGCTGGACGGCACAACGAATTTCGCGCATGGCTTCCCGTGGTTTTGCGTTTCGATTGGATTGGCCGAAGGACCGCCCGGAAAAGAAGAGTTGCTCGCCGGTGTTGTCTATCATCCGGTGAGCCAAGAAATGTTCACGGCAGCGCGCGGCGAAGGCGCGTATCTGAACAACAAAAGAATTCACGTCTCGAAAATCGAAAAGCTGGCCGCTAGCCTTCTCGGCACAGGATTTCCCGCGCACAAGCGCGTGCAGAATCCAAATATTCATTACTATTGGAATTTTACGCTGCGTACGCACGGAGTTCGTCGCGCCGGTTCCGCCGCGCTGGATCTTGCTTCCGTGGCCTGCGGACGCTTTGAAGGATTCTGGGAATTTGGTTTGAATCCGTGGGATACCGCCGCGGGCGTGCTTCTGGTGCGCGAGGCTGGCGGCATGGTCACCGACTTCGCCGGCCAGCCCTACCGGCTTGGCGCGCGCGAATTGATGGCGTCAAATTCGCGCATTCATGCCGAAATGCAGGCCGTTGCTGCTGAAACTGCGCGAACCGCGCCGACCGCACCGTTAGCGGCTCCGCCGCGATAGTATTCCGGCCGAAATTGATCGGGCCAAATCGCACGGCGACGCGCCTTGCATCTCGTTGACTCGATTTGGAGCGAATGCTAGCCTCGTCGCGCATGCGCGTAGTTGACCTAATCCGCCGCAAACGCGACTCCGGAGAGCTCTCTTCGGAGGAAATTAAATTCCTGATTGATGGCTACACGCACGCGCGAATTCCCGATTATCAAATGGCTGCGTGGCTGATGGCAGCTTGGATTCGCGGGCTCACTCCCGCCGAACTGGCGGCGCTCACCGAGGTGATGCTGCATTCCGGAAAAGTTCTGGACTGGAGCGATTTGCCGGGCAGGAAGGTGGATAAGCATTCCACTGGTGGCGTCGGCGATAAAACTTCGATGATCATCGCGCCCATCGCGGCGGCTGGTGGATTGATCGTGCCGATGATCAGCGGCCGCGGACTCGGTCATACGGGTGGCACGCTCGATAAACTCGAATCGATCGCTGGCTTCAACGTAAATCTTTCGCTCGGGCAATTCCGCGAAGCGCTTGCGAAGTGTGGTTGCGGATTGATTGGACAAACGGAAGAAATCGCTCCGGCCGATAAGAAAATTTACGCTCTGCGCGACGTGACCGGCACGGTGGATAATCCATCCCTGATTTGCGCTTCCATCATGAGCAAAAAACTCGCCGAGGGGATTGATGCATTGGTGCTGGACGTCAAAACCGGTTCGGGGGCATTCATGAAAAAGAATGCAGACGCCGAATATCTTGCCGGACTGATGGTGGAAACAGGGAAGCGCATGGGCAAAAAAGTTGTCGCGCTCATTACGGATATGGATCAGCCGCTCGGACGCACCGCTGGAAACGCGATGGAAATCGCGGAGTGCATCGAAATTCTCGGTGGCGGAGGTCCAATAGATTTGCGCCAACTGTGCATCGAGTTGAGCGGCTGGATGTTTTTCCTCGGCGAAAAAAGTGCGAGTGTTGCCGACGGCCGTAATCTCGCGGACGAAATGATTACTTCCGGCCGCGCACGTGATAAATTCCGCGAGATCATCATCCAACAGGGCGGCGACGCGCGAGTTGTGGACCAGCCGCAACGCCTGCCGCAAGCGCGCGCAACGCTTGACGTCACTAGCAACGCCGGCGGATTTATCGCGGCGATTGAATGCGAGCGCCTCGGAATTGCGTGCGGCGTGCTCGGCGGCGGCCGCGAAAAGAAAGAAGATGCGATCGATCCCGCCGTCGGCCTGGAATTTCATTGCCGGCTGGGCGATCCGATAGAGAGCGGCGCGCGGCTCGCAACCCTGCACTACAATTCGGACGCGAGACTCGCCGAAGCGGAGCAACTAGTCGAATCAAGTTTTATCGTCGCGGCAAAACCGTCCGCGCCGCGCCCGTTGATTCACAAGGTGATTGGCGCCTGAAATTCGTCGAAGAATTCGCTAAGTACGCCGCCGAAAGGCGTGGAGGCACACGATGGGCCGATTTACCGGAGTGCTCGGCCTGGCAACGATGCTCGGCCTGGCGTACTTAATGTCCAGCAATCGCCGCGCGATTCGCTTGAAAACAGTTGTATGGGGTCTTAGCCTGCAACTGCTGTTCGCTTTTTTCGTGCTGAAATTTGCGGCCGGGCAGAAAATATTCAGCGTCGCCGGCGACGGAGTGAAGAAACTTCTCGATTACGCGTTCGTAGGATCCGAATTTGTATTCGGGCCACTCGGCGCAAAAGCTTCATCCGTCGGATTCATATTCGCGTTTCAAGTTCTGCCGACAATTATTTTCATCGCCGCGTTTTTCGCGTTGCTGTATTACCTCGGCGTGATGCAGGTAATTATTCGTGCCGCGGCGTGGGTGATGCAGCGCATTATGGGCGCCAGCGGCGCCGAATCACTTAACGTGGCCGCCAGCATTTTCATGGGACAGACGGAAGCGCCGCTCACCATTCGCCCCTTTCTGCCCGACCTCACGCGCTCTGAATTGATGACCGTAATGACCAGCGGTATGGCGCACGTCTCCGGCGGCATCATGGCCGCATACATTGCGTTTGGCGTGGAAGCAAAACATTTGCTGGCTGCTGTGATCATGACGGCTCCGGGCACTCTACTCATGGCGAAAATGATTGTGCCCGAAACGGAAGTGGCGAAGACGGCCGGCCAGGTTACGATGCCCGAATCCGCTGAACACAAGGACGATAATTTTCTGGGCGCGATCGCGCGCGGTACTTCCGACGGATTGAGCCTGGCGATCAACGTTGCCGCTATGTTGATTTCCTTTCTGGCGCTTATTGCACTCACCAACGGACTTCTCGGCGGCGTTCACAATTTGCTCGCGCCGCACGGCATGGCTTGGTTTCCATCGTCGCTGCAACAAATTTTCGGCTGGATTTTCGCGCCCGTCGCTTGGATTATCGGCGTGCCCTGGCACGACTGCAAGTCCATCGGCAATTTGCTGGGCGTACGCACGGTGCTGAATGAGCTGGTTGCGTTTTCATTTCTTGGTCCGATGAAAGGCACGCTTGATCCGCGCTCCTTCACGATCGCCACGTTCGCACTTTGCGGTTTCGCGAATTTCAGTTCTATCGGAATTCAAATTGGAGGCATCGGCGCTCTGGCTCCCAATAAGCGCGGCGAACTGGCAAAGCTTGGGATTCGCGCAATGGTTGCGGGCACGATGGCCAATTTGATGTCAGCGGCAATCGTGGGAATGTTTCTGTGAGTCCATCGCGGGCAAAATCGAATAGCGCAGGCAAAGAATTCGCACGTGCGAACGCGGCGGCGAAATATATTCTCGCGCGCACAAAACTTCGCCCACGAATCGGCGTCGTGCTGGGCAGCGGACTTGGCGGATTCGCTGACGAATTGACGTCAGCCACGCGCATTCCATACGCGCGAATTCCAAATTTCCCGCGCTCCACAGCCGTCGGCCACGCCGGACAGTTGGTTGTCGGCAAGATGCGTGCGAAAGGGGGAGACATTGTCGTCGCGGCGATGCAGGGCCGCGTACATTTTTATGAAGGCTATCCACTTTCCAAAGTAATTTTTCCGATGCGAGTGTTTTCGCAAATGGGAATTCGTGCCGTAATTCTGACGAACGCCGCGGGCGGCATTAACCGAAATTACGGACAGGGCGCGTTGGTCGTCCTGAGCGATCACATCAATTTACAAGGCGCGAATCCACTCATCGGCGCGAACGACGAACGCTTTGGTCCGCGCTTTCCGGATATGACGCAAGCCTACAATCGCAATTTTCGCAAGTACGCGCTCGATGAAGGCGGAAAGCTTGGCATGGTGATTCACGAAGGCGTGTACGCCGCGCTCGCCGGACCCAGTTATGAATCGCCTGCGGAAATTAGTTACCTCGCAACGATTGGCGCTGATCTGGTGGGCATGTCCACCGTTCCCGAAGTGATTGCTGCGCGCCACATGGGCTTGCAGGTCCTGGGAATTTCCTGCGTAACGAACATGGCCGCCGGAATTCTGGATCAACCGCTGAATCACGAAGAGGTGCTGGCAACGGGCGCACGCGTGAAAGATCAATTCATTGCGCTGCTTCGTGGAGTGATTCCGCACATCGCCGCCCAAACAGAAAACGCGGGGAAAAAGCGATGACGCCCGCCGCCAGTGTTAGGAGTGACGCGCTTCTCGTGGCGGCCCGCGCCGCGCGCGAAAATGCCGTCGCCCCATTTTCCAAATTTCGCGTAGGCGCGGCACTGCTTGCGAAATCTGGAACGATTTATTCGGGCTGCAACGTTGAAAATGCCAGCTACGGACTGACGATATGCGCTGAGCGGGTAGCCATTTTCAAAGCGCTCTCTGAAGGCGACCGTGGCTTTGAGGCAATCGCGGTTGTCACCGACGCCGAAAAACTCACTCCGCCCTGTGGCGCGTGCCGGCAAATTATCTGGGAATTTTGCGGCGATGCCGAAGTGATACTCGGAAACCTGAATGGAAAAGTGGAAGTTCATCGCATGTCGGTGCTCTTTCCATTCCCCTTCGATGTTTCAAATCTCTAAATTGCCGCGGTTTTTACCGGCGGATACGATTCTCAAATGACATTCATCAGTCGACAGAACACCAAGCACCCGATGCGACTGGGACCGATGCGAATACTTTTGGCAAGCGTTGCAGTGTTCTCGCTCGCCTTCAACCTAATCCCCGCCAGCGCGCAAACCAAGAAGCCCGCTACAGCGCAGTCCACGCGCGAGCGCGTAGACCTGCTGATCACAGCGCGATACGTCGTCACAATGGACGCGACTCAACGTCTGCTTGAAGACGGCGCAATTGCCGTGCGCGGCGATGCCATCGTCGCAGTTGGACAACGCGCAGAACTGGAATTGAAATATGCAGCCGCGCGCCAAATTTCCGCGCCGCAAGGATTGGTGATGCCCGGCCTGATCAACGGCCACACGCACGCCGCGATGACGCTATTCCGCGGTATCAAAGACGATGTCACGCTGCAAGACTGGCTTACCAATTATATTTTCCCCGCCGAAGCGCGAAATGTCACCGAGGAGTTTGTGACCTGGGGCACGCGGCTGGGAGTTCTCGAAATGTTGCGTAGCGGCACCACCACGTACACCGACATGTACTACTTCGAGGACGCCGTCGCCCGCGAAACGAAAGCCGCTGGAATGCGCGGCGTGCTCGGCGAAACATTTATTGATTTTCCCGCGCCAGATAATAAGACGCTCGCTGAAACGCTGGCTTATTCCGAAAACTTTCTGAAACACTGGCAGGGCGATCCGCTAATTCATGCCGCGGTCGCTCCGCATTCTATTTACACCTGCTCTGCGGAAACTCTGCGCGCCGCAGCGGCGCTTGCTCGCCGCTACCACGCGCCCATTCTGATCCACGTTTCTGAAACAAAAAAGGAATTGGACGATAGCCGCGGCACGCATGGAGTTTCTCCAGTGGCCTGGCTGGATCAACTCGGCGTGCTGGGCCCGGACGTCGTCGCTGCTCATTGCATTTGGATTGACGCGAGCGACATCGCGCTTCTCGGGAAATCGCAAACAGGATGCGTGCACAACCCAAGTAGCAACATGATGCTCGCCAGCGGCGTTGCTCCGGTGCAATCAATGTTGAGCGGCGGCGTCCGTCTGGGATTGGGGACCGACGGGCCCGCGGGCAGCAACAATGATCTGAACATGATGGAAGAAATGGATCTCGCCGCGAAACTTCAGAAAATCACGCGGATGGATCCGCAAGCACTGGGAGCGAAGCAAGCAGTAGAAATGGCTACCATCGGCGGCGCGCGCGCGCTTCACATGGAAAATGAAATTGGATCGCTCGAAACCGGCAAGAAAGCGGATTTAATCGTGATTGGCCTCAGCGCCCCGAACGCCGTGCCGCTGTACGATGTGTATTCGCAAATCGTATACGCATTGAAAGCCAGCGATGTTCAGGACACCGTAATCGGCGGCCGAATCGTAATGCAAAATGGCCGCGTACTTACGCTCGACGAACCCGCCATCATCGCGAAGGCTCGCGAACTTGGCGCGCAAGTGAAGCGATCTCTCGCTGCGCCACAAAAATAGCGTGTTGCGCCGCCGCTCGTGCCGGCTCTAACGTTCTGCCGTGCGCTGCCGGTAGAATTTCAGCGCGCTGGACCGCAAGGTGTCCGGAATATTTTTATTCGTCGTCATCACTTTTAAATCTGGAATGCGAATTCGCGGTAACAAATGCAGAGTAACATCGAGCGGCGCTTTTGGATTCAAACATAGATTGCGCGCAATGGTGTAATTCTTGCGGAACGATCGACTCGTCGCGATCAGCCGCAGCACTTCCTCCGTCAAACTGGTGATGGACGCGAATCCTTCCACTTCACGTTCAGTCAGCTTTGGAGATTGCATCACCGCGCGCTGCACCAGCCGCGCCGAATCGCGGATGAGGGCCATGCGTTCCTCGCGGCCGCCCCTGAACGCCAGTTGCATCCGTTCTGTCACGCGCATCTTCGATAGCCGCTGCAAAAGTGACTGTCGTTTTTCCGGATCGTCCTCGGCTTCTTTCACGGCGGCGGCCAGCATTTCTATGTCCGGTGCGCCGTGCTCAAGCTCCTCAAGCATTCGACGCTGATCCGGGGCGAGCGCCGTTGAAGTAAGCAGCACGGCCCCCAATTCCGGCCGTACACTCAAGAATCCCATGTCGTCTGCGTGCGCTTTCACTTCTTCCGCGGGCAAGCGAATCACCGCGTCGATCAGGAAATGGATTGGACACCCCAGGTTTCCGATTAGAGCGCGCGCGATTTCCGGCTTTTCAATGAAGTGCTCGCGGCAGTATACAAATAATTGCGGCGCGGCATCCGATCGCGCCAGCGCCGCCACAAACGCTTCCGTCGGCAACGCCAGCAAGGCGCTCGTCGCGCGTTCGGCGATTCTCGAGTCGGAATCATTGCTGAGGATTACCAGCAGCTCGGCTTCATCCGCTGGCTCGAGCGAAACCGTTCCGGTGCACACCGCGAGCTTGCGCTCAATCGGAGCATTGCCCGTCCGAAACATTTCGCGGAATTCGGAACTTTCGAAGCTGATGGCCGCCTCCGTTGAATTCTTCTCTCATGTCTACGCAGTATTCGCTGTACGGATTATCGCGCGCATTTCCCGCATTGTAACCGGATGCGCATTTCGTTTGTGCGCGGCGTATTTTCGCCAGCCGTAAATTCCGCCGAGCACCAGTCCGCCAATAACAATCAGCACCAGAACCCAGGTAACCCACCGGCCGCTTGATTCCGGCATCGCCGACGCGCGGACCACCGAAGATGACGCCGTCGCGCGATCTCCGGTTGCCAACATATATTCACCGAGCAAACTTTCTTCGTCCAGACCCAGATGGTGCGCCACGGCGCGCACAAATCCGCGGTTAAAAACTCCGCCGGGGAGTTGATCCCACTGCTCATTTTCCATCGCCTGCAGAAATCGTGTACCGATGCGTGTCGCCGAGCAAATTTCGTCCAGGGAAATGCCGCGCATTTCGCGCTCGCGGCGCAGATGTTCGCCGAATCCAGCTTTAGGAGTGCCCTGATTCATTCAGTTGAACTTTTGGGCTGGATTCCGCGAAAATGCCCGCACGAAGTCCGCAAACCAATATAGGCGGCGGTCAAAGGGGTGTCAATCCACGGGCGTGTGCCGCGATCGGGCTAAAGTCCGATTCGCACCACTGTAAAGTACGTGAGGTCCGTCGCGGCGGGTTCGACCCGCATGCGCTTCCAGCTATCGAGCTACTGAGCTTTCAACTTGATGGCCCGCTGGATCGCCCCGTGCGCCTCCAAGTAACCTTCCGCGATGCCGGATTCGTCCAGCGTTTTATTCTATTCCGCATACAGCGCGCGCATTTGCGATGAGCGTTTCCAAATCATCGCGCTTGGAAAAAACTGCAACTATTCCAGAGGCCAGAGCCATCTTCTCGATGTTCGGACGGTATTCGGTCGTCAGCATGAATATCGGCAACTCGGGTTTAATCGCTCTGAGCTCTTGGGCCAATTGATATCCGCTGACGTCCGGCAATGAAAAGGCCAGAACTGCCAGGTTGAGCGATAGCCGTCTTGCCTTATCTAAGGCTCCGATGCCATTTTCGACTTCCACGCAACCGTCGAAACCGCCGCGATGGTGTATTCGAGGTGGTCACATGCATGGCAAGAGCAGATTGCATGTGTTCAATAACGATGTTAGAAAAGTATGCTGGCCCTTCTGCGAAACTTTGCTTGCTCGAGAGTGTTTTCAAAGGGGAGCCTGGATCCGAATGTCTGACGCAAACAACTTTGAAGGCGTTGACCGCCGTCGTAACCTTGCCGCGCAGCGCGTCGGCCGGCCCGCCGGTGAAGTCACCGTATTCCGCGAACTTGGAAAAGCCCTCACCAGTTCCCTCGAACTTGAGCAGGTTCTGCGCACCATCATGGAAAAAATTGATGAGTTTTTGTGTCCAGATACCTGGTCCATGCTTCTGGTCGACGAAGCCACTCAGGAACTTTATTTTGAGCTGGCTATCGGAAAAGGCGCGTCGGCGCTGAAAGAAGTGCGCATCAAGATGGGGCAGGGAATCGCCGGATGGGTGGCGCAAAATAACCAAGCCGTAATCGTTCCCGACGTCAGCAAGGACGCCCGCTTTTTTTCGCAGGTGGATCAGAAAACAAATATGGAAACGCAGTCTATTGTCGCCGTGCCGGTGCGTTTCCGGGATCGCTGTTTGGGCGTAATCGAACTGGTGAATTGCATTGGCCCGGAAGGGTTTGACGAGCGGAGCCTTGCGCTTCTGGAAGCGCTTTCCGATTTTGCTGCCATCGCCATTGAAAATGCACGCCACGTAAAGCGCATTCACGAACTGACAATCACTGATGACTGCACGAATCTTTACAATGCCCGCCACTTGCACTTTATTCTGGAAACAGAAATTTATCGATCTCAACGTTATGGCTACGAATTTTCGCTGATCTTCATTGACCTCGATTTCTTCAAGCGAGTGAATGACACTCACGGCCATCTGATGGGCTCGAAGCTTCTCGCCGAAGTCGGACAATTGCTGAAAACAAACTGCCGCCTGATTGATTTCGCGTTTCGATACGGCGGCGATGAATTTGTAATCCTGCTGCCGCAAACTTCAAAAGAAAGCGCGTGCACGGTTGCGCGCCGCTTACACACAATTGTTCGCGATACTACATGGCTGACTACCGACGGACTGAATGTGCGCATTACGCCGAGCATCGGCATTGCTTCGTACCCGGCCGATTCGCGCACCAAGCTTCAGCTTCTGCAGCTTGCTGACGATGCGATGTATGCGGTGAAGAACACCACGCGAGACGGCGTGTGCGCCGCAGGACAGGGCCGCCTGGTTATCTCCTGATTTTTCATAACCCCTGCACGGAACTTTAGATTTTAGTTTTCCACAGAGTACTCTCCGACCGCGCGTTCGCATTCCTTGATTCACTCCGAAGCCCATGCTAGGCTCATGCCTCACGGTGGCTGGATCACGTCACCGGCACGATTTCTTCCTGAAATTTCGGAAACAGCGGACGTTCCGCGAGTGAGGGTTGCATGTCCTATGAGGCGTTGGGAATGATTGAGACCAAAGGGCTGGTGGCGAGCATAGAAGCTGCCGACGCGATGGTTAAGGCGGCCAACGTCGTGCTGATGGGCAAGGAATACATCGGCGCGGGATACGTCACCGTCATGGTGCGCGGCGATGTTGGCGCGGTGAAGGCTGCAACAGATGCTGGAGCTGCCGCCGCCCGGCGCGTCGGAGAATTGGTCGCCGTTCACGTGATACCGCGGCCGCACGAGCATGTTGAAAAGATACTTCCCGGCGGCAACAAGCCGCAGGAAGCAAAGAAGTAGCCGTTCTTAGAAATGTATTCGTTTTTTGAAACGTAGTTGTTTTTAGAAATAATCAACCGCGCGCGAAATATTTTTTGCGCGGTGCCGCGGACGCACCGGCTAATCTCTACGAAGTCCCCGGGGTAAAGCGCTTTGCAACTGCGCGACCGCGATCTCATTTCCATTCAGGAAGCCCGTGAGCTAGCAGCACAGGCTCTCGTTGCGCAGCAGAAATTCGCCCGATTCTCCCAGGAAAAAGTGGATGCAGTTGTGGAAGCGGTCGCCGAAGCTGCGGCTGCTGAGGCGGAAACTCTTGCGCGAGCGGCCGTAGAAGAAACCGGCTACGGCAATGTGCCCGATAAAATTCTCAAGAATCGTGTGGGCGCGATAGATGTCCCCAATGCGATTCGTGGAATGCGCACCGTCGGCGTCGTCAACGAAGATCAGGAAAAGAAAATTCTGGAAGTTGCCGTGCCTGTTGGGGTTATCTGCGCGATTATTCCCGTCACCAATCCAACTTCTACGGCTATTTACAAGACTCTGATTGCTCTGAAAGCGCGCAACGCTATTGTGCTCAGCCCACATCCCGGAGCGGTGCGCTGCATTTGCCAGACGGCGAAACTACTGGCGCGCGCCGCGGTTGGCGCGGGTGCGCCGGAAGGAATCGTCACTTGCATGGAGCGCAACACTTTGGCAGGAACGCAGGAACTGATGCGTGCTCCGGAAGTTGGATTAATTTTGGCGACGGGCGGCACGGGTCTTGTGCGCGCCGCATATAGTTCCGGCAAGCCCGCGTACGGCGTAGGGCCCGGCAATGTGCCCGCGTTTATCGAGCACACCGCGAATGTCCACAAAGCCGTGGCCGATATTTTCGCCGGAAAAACTTTTGACTACGGAACCCTCTGTTCTTCCGAGCAAGCGATTGTTGCGGAAGAAGCAGTGCGCGACGCGGCTCTGGAAGAATGCCGTAAACAAGGCGCATATTTTCTGAACGATGACGAAGCCCGCCTTATCGGTGAGTTGATTTTTCCGGGCGGAGCGCACGCACCCAGTCCTAAAGTGGTTGGACGGGCGGCAACGCACGTCGCGGAACTTGCCGGAATAAAAGTTCCGCCTGAAACGCGCGTTCTGATTGCGCGATTGGATGGAGTTGGCCGCCAGGTTCCGCTCTCCGGCGAGAAACTTTGTCCTGTTCTCGGATTTTATTCCGTGCCGAATCTCGCGGCCGGCATTGACCTCTGCACGCAACTGCTGCGCTTCGGCGGCATGGGTCACACGGCCAGCATTCATTCGCAGGATGCCGCCGCCGTGCGCGAATTCGGCGTCGCAGTTCCGGCGTTTCGTGTTTGCGTGAACACTGCGGCCACGCACGGCTCAGTTGGATATTCGACAAATCTTTTTCCGGCGATGACGCTTGGTTGCGGCGCGCTCGGCGGCAACATCACGTCTGATAATATCAGTTCGCAGCATTTGATGAATCTTCGCCGCGTGGCATGGGAATCGCGGGCCGTCGAGCATCGCACGATTTCCGCGGCGAATCGGATGAACGCACCGGCGTCATCCGAAAACGCTGGTGCGAAGCAGCCCGTAGTAAGTCCGTCTGCCGCACTGGCAACGGCGGCTTCCGCCAGTTCAAAAGGAGCGACCGTGAAGCCACCCATCTCTACTCCACAATTGCAGCCTTCACCCACATCCACTTCAACTGGCATACCAGATCGCGCCGCGATTGCCCATGCGGTTGAACACGTGATGGCGCATCTGGGCATCGCGCGGGGAGCAGCGGTGTCTGGCACAACGAAGCCGACAAGCAGCGCCGCAGGTTCCGCGCCCGCTGCTGCGAAACCCGCCGCACCGGCTATGAACGTGTCGCCATTCGTGACCGAGGGCGACGTGCGGCGTGCCGTGACACGCGGCGAGAAAATATTTATCGGCCCGAAAACTATTCTCACTCCTTCGGCGCGCGATGTAGCCGGCTCCGAAGCTGTCCTTGTCAAGACGGACTACGTTCCTCCGGCTCCGGTCGCCAATTCTTCGGAATAACCAGCCGCCGCCCTGGTGCCCTCAATATTTGTTGCAGATTTGTTCTAGAATGCCTTCTGGAGTTAGTCGTTCGTCTAAGTCATGCGCACTACTCAAGCCAATCGCTACGCGCTCGGGTCGGTAATCATCGCGGCGGTGCTCGTCATCGCGGTGTTCGGCGTTTATTTGCGACGTTCCTGGCAGTCCAACGAAGCCAAGAAAAACTCGCCACCCTCCGTGCCCGCATCTGTGCAGCGTTCGTCCGAAGGCTTCTCGTACACGCAGGGCAACGGAGAGCACACACTGTTTACGGTACACGCCTCAAGCGCCACGACTTTCAAAGGTGCGCCCAACGCCAGTTCGATCAAGGATGCCGAAAAAAACGTGCTCCTCAACGTTTCGGGCACCGTGTACGGACGCAAAGGAGACCGCAACGACAACATCCGCACCAATTCATGCGACTTCTATAGACCAGAAAACGAAAAGGGCGCCGATGCCAAAGCGCCGAAGACGGATGACCGCGGCAGCATGGTCTGCGACGGTGATGTTCAGATGGATCTACAAAGTGCCAGGGACGCGAATCGTGTCGCTTCTGCTCCTTCGGGAAGCGTGATGGATCCGCGCATGGTTCGCGTCGTCACCAAAGGCGTGACCTTCGATATCAGTTCCGCCGACGGACATACCGATCAGCCCGTTGACTTCCAATTTTCCGGAGGTCAGGGACACGCGATTGGCGCGGACTATAATGGAGACAACGGCACTTTGGAATTGCTGCACGACGTGCATTTGTCGCTGAAGGCCGCGCTTCCGAAGAGCGCGAGAAACCCGAACGAGACCACGCCCGATCCGATACCAATTGAAGTCACCGGGTCGAGTCTTGTTTTCCGCCGGGAAGCAAAGACCGCCGTTCTGCGCGGCCCCGTCGTAGTTACTCAGGTAACTGCGGCGCCGCCCGCTGGTGCGCCAATCAGAGGCGCAGCCGCAGCTCGCACCGGCTCGCACATTTTGCACGCCAGCCTGCTCACCGTGAATATGGACGCCGACTTCCGTGCGCGCCAGATCACCGCTGAAGGCGACGCGAAATCTCGGCCGAACTTGGTGATGGATAGCCCGAAGGGCGCGGGCACGGTAACCGCGGATAGATTTGTTACCAATTTGGATGTGGATGGCTCCGCAAAACATTTTACGGCGCAAGGAAATGTCCAAGGTGACTTCACGGGCGCGAAGTCCGGCGAAACCGATCATCTTTCCGCGGCGCGCTTGGATGCGGAGATGGTTCCAAAAATAAATCAGCCGCGTCTGGTCGCCGCAAATGGCGGCGTGAAAATGAATTCAAGCCGGGAAGGGCGAACGCGCGGCCTTGAGACTACTTCGGCCGAAGTCAATTTCGTGCCGGGAACTGCGCCGCGTCCTGGCGCGCCGCCCTCGTACCACGCGGATCGAGCGCGCACGCTCTCTCCCGCCACAATGATCACGCGCGAAGCCGTTGCAGGCAGCACCCAGCCTCGAGTGACTCGCGCAAGCGGACAACAAATGGAAGTCGCATTTGATGAGCGCAATCGCATGCGCCGTCTGCTCGCTCACAACGGCACGCAACTGGATCGCGATATTCCCGGCAAGCCGGGCCAGAGTTCCACGTCGCAGGAATTGGTGGCGGATTTTAATCCGAAGGGCCAGTGGACCACGGTCGATCAATCCGGAAACGTGCATTTTCAATCCGCGGATCGCGCTGGCCAGGCAGCGAAGTCCCATGTGGATCGTGCCACGGACATTGTCACTCTCACAGGTTCCGCCGAAGCTTCGGATGCGGCCAGCCATACCACCGCCGACACCATCCTGTTTAATCAGAATCAGAACGAAATTCGCGCCGATGGCCACGTGGTCACGACCTATCGCAAGTCGACAAGTGGCACAACAGCCGCCCCTGCTTCGTCCAGCACAATCGGCACGCCATTAACTCTCGGGCCGGATCCGGCCAACATCACGTCGGAACATTTAGTTGGAAATTCGGTCACTGGCCGCGCGGTATACACCGGACACGCACGCCTGTGGCAGGGCGAATCCACCATGGAGGCAGACGAAATCGAATTGAATCGCGATAGCCGCCAGCTGGATGCTCGTGGAAATGTGCGCGCGGTTTTTATGCAGGTTGGAGCGTCGCCAATGGCAAAGCCTGTGGCCGCACCGACACCGCCTCCATCGCGTTCACGAGGCGGCGCCACCAAGCCGCCGGCGAGCAGCGCCAAACAAGCGCCAGCGCCGTCGGGTCCCGACGTGATACGTCTGCGCGCCACAACCTTGACCTATTGGGATGCCAAATCCCAGGCGCACATGGAAGGCGGATGCACGGCAGAATCGCGCGACGGCACAATCAGCGGACAGGTCTGTGATTTATTTTTCGCGCCCTCGAGCAAGGCCGAGGGTTCAGCGCAACCGCCTCAGCCATCAACCCGACCGCGCTCAGGGTCGCCACCGACCGGCACCGCCGCCAGCCGGCGGCTCGACCACGCCATCTTCACAGGCAACGTCGTGGTTCGTTCTGAGGACCGTCGCGCCACCGGAGAGCGCGGAGAATACGACTCCGCCACCGCCAAGTTTGTGATTTCCGGTGGAAATCCAACACTTTACGACGGTTTTGGAACATCAACGACCGGTCGTCAATTGACCTTCCTTTTAGCGGATGATACGATTCTCGTAGAGTCGGAAGAAGGCACGCGCACTTTAACTCGCTACCAGGTCAAGAAATGAACTAACAATGCTGAAATTCCAGGCCACCGACCTAAGTAAGTCCTATCGTGGACGCAAGGTGGTAAATGACGTGAGTCTGGAAGTGCAGCAGGGCGAAGTTGTTGGATTGTTAGGTCCGAATGGCGCGGGTAAAACGACCACTTTTTACATTTTGGTCGGTCTGGCGCGCCCCGATTCCGGACAGGTTCTTCTGGACGGTGAGGATATTACCGACCTTCCGATGTATCTCCGAGCTCGAAATGGGATCAGCTACCTTCCGCAAGAGCCGTCGGTATTCCGCCAGCTGACAGTGGAACAAAATTTGCTCGCGGTTTTAGAAACTCTCGCCCTTACGCCGGAACAGCAAACCGATCGCCTGGAAGAATTACTTGCACAGATGGGATTGGACGCAGTGCGGTATAATCGAGCTTACACTGTTTCCGGTGGCGAACGCCGCCGCCTGGAAATAGCGCGGTCACTGGTGCTTGAGCCGGCATTCATTCTTCTGGACGAGCCGTTTTCGGGAATTGATCCGCTGACAGTTGTAGAGCTGCAGCGACTGATTCTGGAATTGAGCGCGAGCGGCATCGGAGTGCTGGTTACGGACCATAACGTGCCGGCGACTCTTTCGGTTACGCATCGCGCGTACATTATCAGCAACGGAAAGATTTCTTTCTCGGGCACGCCACAGGAATTGAGCGACGACGCCGAGGTAAGGCGCGTTTACCTGGGCGAGCGATTTCGGTTGCATTAGGAGGCCGCGAAAATAGCGCGAGTGCTGGTATGAGCTGGCTTCAGCCAAAACTGCATCTCAAAGTATCGCAGAAGCAGATTCTGACGCCGGGTCTGGTTCAAATGGTCAGCGTGTTGGCGCTGAACCGCCTGGAATTGCGTGAGATGCTCAATCAGGAGCTGGTTTCTAACCCCGTTCTGGAAGAACTCACCGAAGAAAGCCCCGTCACCGACGATTACAGCGCAGAAACTTTCCTGAAAGCAGAAACCGAAAAACTTCCCGATACAGAAGCTCCGAATCCTTTTGACGAATTTGATGTTTCCGCGCTGTATCAATATCTAGATTCCGGAAGCAATGACGGCGCCAATCGCGAACGTGAAACCATCGAGCGCCCTTCGTTTGAAAAATTTCTTTCTTCGCCAACGGGACTTACCGAGCATCTCCAGTGGCAGCTTCACGGAATTGTTTGCTCGGAAAAGGCGCGCGAAATTGCCGAGACGATCATCGGAAATCTGGATGAGGATGGGTACCTCACCGCGTCGCTTGACGAGCTTGCGCTGAACGGCGGCTACGAGATGGACGACGTAGAAGAAGCGCTGGCCGTCGTGCAGGAATTTGATCCTCTCGGCGTGGCGGCGCGAAACTTGCGCGAATGTTTGCTGATTCAGCTTCATGTGCTGGACCCGCAGAATACTCTGGCGAAGCAGCTTGTCTCCGAATGTCTGCCGAAGAAAACCCTGGCGGCCAGCACCACGAGTCCAGTGCGAATTGCGAACGAACATGTCGTTGCGAAATCCAGTGATGCAATCGCCGCCGACGCCCCCGGCGCTACGACACCGGATGCTGCCGTGGAGGAAGAAGCGCTGCCCGTAAGCGTGGAAGATCTCGCCGCGAACTTTGCTTCTGACGCCGTGGTTCCCGGCGCGCCTTCACCGAACGGCGCAGCTCCTGCCGGCGGGCAACAGTCTGGCGCGCCCCTCGTCGAGCCGGATTCGCCGCTTTGGAAACTTTTACAAAGCAATCAGCTGAAAGAAATTGCGCGCGCGTTGAACCGTCCCTATGAATTGGTGAAGCGCGCGATGGACGTGATTCGCAAACTCGATCCCCGCCCCGGCCTGCGCTACAACAAAACGCAGCCGCGCCTGGTGGAACCCGATGTTTATTTCCGCAAGGTCGATGACGAGTGGCAGGTTTTTCTGAATGAAGACGATCTGCCGCAACTTCGTCTGAGTCCCGTATATCGCCGCCTGATGGCTCGCGATGCCGCTGACCGCGATGTTCGCAATTACGTGAAGGAACGTTTCACCGCGGCCATTCAGCTCCTGAAAAATATTGAGCAGCGCAAGCACACCATTCTACGCGTTTGCCAGTCCGTAATTCGCCGCCAGGGCGAGTATCTCGATCTTGGTGCCGATCACCTGCGCCCCATGATGATTAAGGAAGTGGCCGAAGAAGTTGGCGTGCATCCTTCCACCGTAAGCCGCGCCGTAGCCAGCAAATATGCTCACACGCCACAGGGTGTCGTCGAGCTGCGCCAATTTTTCTCTGAATCGGTAAACGGCCCCGAGGGCGGCAACATGTCGTTGCTGTCGCTGAAGCGCCTCGTGAAAAAAATGATCGAGGAAGAAGATTCCGCCAAGCCGCTGACCGATGACGCCATCGCGAAAAAACTCAGCGATTCGGGAATTAATGTTACGCGCCGCACCGTCGCGAAGTACCGCGAAGTTCTCCGCATTCCCAGCACGCATCAGCGCCGGATCAAGGGGTAGCCCGGCTCGCCGTGAAACGCAAAACCAGTCGCGACGGCCGCCAACTGGTGATTCTCACGGGGCTTAGCGGCTCCGGGAAAAGCACGGTCCTGAAAACTTTCGAGGATTTGGATTTCTACTGCGTCGATAACTTGCCCGTTGATTTGATTCCCACATTTAGTGAAATGCATTTCGGCGGAACGAGCGAAATTTCACGCGCCGCGCTTCTGGTGGACGCTCGCGAAGGCGCGCAGCTTACGCGTCTGCCGGAAACAATTCGCCAGCTGCACCGCGAAGGCTTGCCTGCAGAACTGGTTTTCATCGAGGCATCGGAGGAATCACTTCTGCGGCGATACAGTGAGACGCGCCGTCCGCATCCGCTCGGCCACGACCGCTCCGTGCGCGAAGGATTGCGACGTGAGCGCCAGTTGATGGAGCCAATCCGGAAAATGGCGGACGTGGTCATTGACACTACAAAGTTCAACGTTCACGAGCTGCGGCGGTTTATCACCGATCGTTTTCATTCGCGCGGCAAGCGTCCGCTGATGATTTCGCTGGTGAGCTTCGGATATCGTTACGGAATTCCCGGCGACGCCGACCTGATTTTCGACGTTCGCTTTCTGCCCAATCCTCATTTCATCGCGCGATTGCGGCCGTTTTCAGGCAAAGATCCGAAAGTGGCGCGCTACATCCGGTCGTTTCCGCAAACCGGCGAATTTCTGAAACGCATTGAAAATTTGCTTGCGTTTCTGATGCCGCACTACATTCAGGAAGGGAAAAGCTATTTGACGATCGCGTTTGGCTGCACCGGCGGCAGGCATCGCTCCGTGATGCTCGCCGAGTCAGTGCGCCGAGCGCTCGCCAAACATAAATTTCCGGCGAAGGTTACACACAGGGACATCAACAAATAGCGGCAGTGGTGCGATGGAATCATTCATTGGAGTAGGTTTTTGTCGTGGACAAAGTTTCGCGGCGTGGCAACCGCGCGCGCCGTCCGCGCTTCACATGAAAGGGAAGAACGCCCTTGACGAGCGACTGTCAGTGATTATTCCTGTCGAATTTCGGCGATTGCTCAGTACCGTGCGATTGTATCGCGCGCGGCTGGGATTGGGCGTGGCGTTTCTCCTGATCGCAGGGGCAGGCAACGCGCTGATGGCATTATTGATTCGGCCGATCCTGGATAGCGTTCTGGATCCGAAAAGCCCGATTGACGGCGCACTTACTACGCTCGTCACACTTCCGTGGAACCACCGCAAGATTTATCTGAATTCATTTTATCCACATTGGATTCACAATCCTTGGACGGTATTTGCGATTGCATTGCTGGCTATTTTTGTTGTGAAGGGTCTCACGGAATTTGCCGGTACGATCGTCGTGCAATATGTCGGCCTTTCCGCCGTCACCGATCTGCGGAACCGCGTCTACGCGAAACTGATTCGCCAGCCCATCGGGTTTTTTCAGCACCATACCATCGGCCGCTTAATGTCCGCCACAATCAATGACGTTGAGCGCGTGCGCATCGCCATGTCCGAATACCTGGCCGATTTTTTTCTGCAAGCTTTCAGCTTCGTGGCTCTCGCCGCCGTGATTCTTATCGTGAACTGGAAAATGGCGCTGGGCGCGATCGTATTTCTTCCCGCGGTGCTTTTGCCCATTGGAAAGCTGGGCCGGTTGATCCGCAAGTCGGTACAAAAAACCCAGACCCGGCTGGGCGAATTGAATCAGATGATTCAGGAAGGCGTGGCGGGCAATCGCGTCGTAAAAGCCTTTGGCATGGAAGGATTCGAGATCGAAAAATTTCGTAGCACCGCGCGGCGTCTGCTTGGCGAAAATGTGCGCTGGGTCAGCGCCTACGTCCTGAACGGCGTGCTGATGGATTTGCTGGGCGCGGTGCTAATCGCACTTGCCCTGCTCTACGCACGCGATCAAATTAATCATGGTGCGATGACCAAAGGCGAGTTTGGCACTTTCGTATCGGCGATGCTTCTGGCCTATACGCCGCTCAAGCGCGTCGGTACTTTCTACCAGCAGCTTGAGCAGGCGCGCGGAGCCACCGCCGAGGTTTTTGAGTTCCTGGCGCTCGGCGAAGAAGAATCCGAGAAGCCCGGCGCAATTGCATTGCCGCCATTCTCACGCGAAGTCGTCCTTGAGAAAGTCAGCTTCGCATATGAGCCGGATTCTCCGGTGTTGCGCAATATTGATTTGACCGCGCGCGCCGGCGAAGTGGTCGCGATTGTCGGCTCCAGCGGCTCCGGCAAAACCACGCTCGTGAATCTTCTGCCCAGGTTCACTTCTCCACTTTCCGGCAAGGTTCGCTTCGATGGACACGATATTGAAGATGTAACGCTTCGCTCGTTGCGCGAACAGATTGCCATCGTCACTCAGGAAAATATTTTGTTCAATGACACCGTGTGGAACAATCTGTGTTACGGCCGTCCCGGAATGCCCAAAGAACAGGTCATTGCCGCCGCGCAGGCCGCGTGGGCGCACGATTTCATTACCGAAATGCCAGAGGGATATCAGACCATGCTCGGCGATCGCGGCCAGCGTCTGAGTGGCGGCCAGCGTCAGAGGCTGGCTATCGCCCGGGCAATTTTGAAAGATTCACCAATACTCATTCTGGACGAAGCTACATCGGAGCTGGACTCCGAATCCGAAATGGAAGTGCAGAAAGCGCTCGCCAACCTGATGATTGGCCGCACGGTGTTCGTGATCGCTCATCGCCTTTCTACGATTCGCCGCGCAAATAAAATTGTTGTGCTCGATGAGGGCAGTATCTGCGAACGCGGCACGCATCAGGAATTGCTTTCGCGAGGCGGACTTTACAGCCGTCTTTACGAAATGCAATTTGCGGATGCCGACGCTCCGCCTCCATCGCCCGTAGAATCCGCCGCAGTGGCGCAGCCGGAATCGGCAAAAGGAATTTCGTAGCCATGGCCAACTCTGCCCCGCGCACTGCCGCCGGCCCCTCGAGATTCAAATCGATGACCGGTTTTGCCGAAGCGCGAATGGAACGCGATGGTTGGGCCTTGCGCGCAAGTCTGCGCAGCGTGAACCACCGTTTTCTGGATGTGCATTTGCGCATTCCGGAAGGACTCGAATCGCTCGAGCCGGAAATCCGCCGCGTACTTCGTGAGCGTCTGCACCGCGGCCATGTGGATGTGAATTTGCGCGTGGATGCGATTGGCGCGAGCGCGGTGGAAATTAAGCGCGATCTCGCCGAAGCATATTTGCGCGCCGCCGACGATTTGCGAAAACAGTTTGGATTGAAGACCGAGCCTGACCTGATCGCGCTGATGCGATTGCCCGGAGTCGTTGCGGCGCCGGGCGCGCCTGCCGGCGGTTTGAGCGATGAAGCGCTGGAGAAATTGCGCGCACTGGTGGCGGAATGTTTTGAGCTGACCGTAGGCAGACTGGAAGAAATGCAACTCGCTGAAGGCAAGACGCTTGCCGACGCCATGCGCGCTCATCTGGCGCACGTGGAAGGAAACGCAAAGCAAATTGTTGTGCTTGCCGAAAAAATGCGTCCCGCATTTGCGAAGCGTTTAGAAACGCGCATCCGCGAATTACTCGGCGATGGCACGGTTGATCCGGCCCGGCTTGCGCAGGAAGCCACCATGCTCGCTGAACGCAGCGATGTAGCCGAAGAACTCGCGCGCCTCGCGAGCCACATTTCGCAATTCGCGAAACTGTTGGACGGCGCGGGCGAAGTCGGCAAGAAACTCGATTTCCTTTTGCAGGAAATGCAGCGCGAAGCGAATACGTTGCTTTCAAAAACGCCTGGCGTGGAAGCCGAGGGATTGCAAGTGACGAGCCTTGCGCTCGAGATAAAATCAGAGATAGAAAAGTTGCGCGAACAGGTGCAGAACATTGAATAAGCGGCTATCATCTTTCCGGTATCAAACCGCCGCCAGCGAATGAACGCCGCGAACACAGATCTACTGGTCTTCGTGATTTCCGGTCCGTCCGGATCGGGCAAATCGACGCTCGTGCGCAAGCTGCTGGAGTTGCCCAATACGATATTTTCTATTTCGAGCACAACGCGCCCGCCCCGTCCAACGGAGAACCCCGGAAAATGGTATGATTTTGTTTCCGAAGCGGACTTCGACCGATTGGTGCGCGAAGACGCTTTCCTGGAGTACGCGCAAGTTTTCGGAAAGCATCGTTACGGGACGCCGCGAAAGTGGCTGACCCTGGCGCGAGAGACCGGACAGGATTTGGTTCTTGAAATTGATGTGCAGGGCGCGGCGAATATTCGCGCACTGATCCCGGGCGCGGTAACAATTTTTATCGTGCCGCCCTCGGCAGAAGAATTGGAACGGCGCATACGCGCGCGCGGCCAGGATTCCGCCGAAGCAATCGAGCGGCGGTTGCAGCGGGCGCGTCACGAGATGGAAAGTTTTGGTTTGTACGATTTTATTGTTGTGAATGACGACCTCGAGCGGGCCGGACGCGAAGTGCAAGCCATTGGGCTGGGCACGCGATGCCGCAACAGCCGGGCGCGTCCGGTCGTTGAGCGAATCTTGAAAACTTTTGGAGGTTGACCTTGATGACGAATCAAAACCGTCCGCCGGAGAGCCGTTTTGCTTATGTGGTGGTTGCTTCCCGGCGTGCCCGCCAGTTGATGCTGGGCGCGGCGCCGCTGGTAATCAATCCGCATTCGCCGAAGTCCACTCGGATTGCAATGGAAGAGCTGCAGAATTCCGTCCTCGAATTTGATATTCCGCCGATTGCGCAGGGCCCCAGTGAAGAGGAGCTGAAGCGGCGCAAGGGGTAATTCCGCGGCACCCAGGATCCATCCATGCGCGTTGCTTTGGGAGTGACGGGAGGAGTGGCGGCCTACAAGGCTGCCGAACTCGTTCGCCGTCTGCAGCAAGATGGCCTTGAAGTTGAGGTCATCATGACCCGCCACGCCCAGGAATTCATCACCCCGCTTACCTTTGCTGCGCTTACCGGACGAAAAGTAATCACCGAAATGTTTTCCGCGGAAGATGCCGCGCCTGCCAATGTAGAAAGCGCCATCGAACATATTGCTGTTGCGCAGCGAATTGATGCGCTGGTGATCGCGCCGGCCACTGCGAACAGCATTGCAAAACTTGCGCAGGGCCTCGCGAACGATTTTCTTTCCACGCTTGCGCTGGCCACCACCGCGCCGGTGATTATTGCTCCGGCGATGAACGTCAATATGTGGGAGCATCCCGCGACGCAACTGAATTTGGAAACGTTGCGTGCTCGACGCGTGCGAATTGTTTCGCCCGACGAAGGCTACCTCGCGTGTGGCATGGTTGGCGCGGGGCGTCTCGCCAGCGTTGAGGCGATCGCGCTAGCGGTGCGCGATGTGCTCGGAATTAAGCATGATCTTGCGAACGAAACGGTTCTCGTCACCGCTGGCCCGACTTGTGAAGATGTCGATCCCGTGCGCTTTCTGACGAATCGGTCGTCAGGGAAGATGGGCTATGCGCTGGCGGATGCAGCTCGGCGCCGTGGTGCGCGCGTAATTCTAGTGAGCGGTCCGACGGCACTTACCGCGCCTGATGGTGTTGAATTGATTCCGGTACGTACCGCTTCCGAAATGCATCGCGCGGTGCGCGATCGCCTGGCCGAAACGACCGCCGTGATTATGGCCGCTGCCGTTGCGGATTTCCGTCCTGCGAATCCGCAAGCGGCGAAGATTAAGCGTGGCTCGGGCAAGTTGACGCTCGAGCTTGAATCCACGCCCGATATTCTTGCAGATATTTCGCGCGAAGGCGCGTCGGCGTCGAATTCGCACGGGCAGAATCGCCGCATCGTTATAGGATTTGCCGCCGAAACAAACGACGTGGCAACCAGCGCGCGTAGGAAACTTACCTCGAAGAACGCCGATCTCATTGTTGCCAACGATGTGACCAAACCGGACGCAGGTTTTGATGGCGATACGAACGTCGTCACGCTGTTTTCGCGCGACGCGGAGGAAGTGCGCCTCCCGAAGATGAGTAAGTTCGACGTCGCCGGCCGCGTGCTCGACGAACTCGTGCGCCTGCGCTCGACTGTTTCCGTTTCAGCCGCCGTCCGCAAATGATACGATACCCCGGTCGATGACCCGCAAAGCTGTGCCACCGAACAGAGAAAACCTTGCGGCGTGGCTCCAGTATTTTGATGATCTGCGCATCGGCGGTTTCTACCGCGATCGCGGTGGTCTTACAGGCCACGCTCAGATTCAGCCCGCATCGATTTCGGTCGGCGAAGAAAATCCCGAACTCTCAGAACTGAAAGCCCAAATGGCAAAAGCGAAAACAGCTGTTCCAGCCGCGCGTGTTGCCGTGCCCCCCGCCTTTCCGGCGAAGGCAAGCACCGCGCCGGTGTCTAGCGCACCAGCGATTCTAAAATTCGATACCTTGTCGCTCGGTCGAGACGCATCTCTGTTCGCCGAATTGGAAAAAGTTCAAGGAGACACGCTCGAGCGCATCCGCGCCGATATCGGCGATTGCACGCGATGCCGCCTGTGCGAGCAGCGCAACAAGATCGTCTTCGGCTCGGGCAGCGTAAAGGCAGATCTCGTGTTCGTCGGTGAAGGCCCGGGACGCGACGAAGATTTGCAAGGACTTCCGTTTGTCGGACGCGCCGGAAAATTGTTGACGCAAATGATCGAAGCGATGGGACTAACGCGTGACTCGGTTTATATCGCCAACGTAGTGAAGTGCCGCCCACCGCAGAATCGTCCGCCGGAAAAAGATGAAGTTGCCACGTGCATCCCGTTTCTGCTGCGCCAGATTGAAGTAATTCATCCGAAGGTCATCGTGTGCCTCGGCAATATCGCCGCGCAAAACCTTCTGGGCACGATGAAATCGATTTCACATTTTCGCGGACAGTGGTTCGATTTCCGCGGCATGCAACTTCTGGCCACTTACCACCCTGCGTATTTGCTACGAAATCCGGCCGCGAAAAGCGATGTGTGGAAAGATCTGCAGAAAGTCATGGCCGCTCTCGGCTTGAAACTTCCGAAGTCCGCCGTGAAAGCCTAATTTCCGCCGATAGAAGTCGGCGATTGGTCTGACGTGCGCTTCGCTCCGAAGCGGAGATGTTGGAACCATTCACTCTGAAAAATCTCTCCATTCGTCACAATCGTCATGCCATAGGTATGCGTGTTGGCGTCAGTGATCGGACTCATTCCGAACAACATGCCGTGCTCGCCTCTTCGCGTCAGATCGGATGCGCGGTGATGATAAATATATCCGCCAATCAAATATCCGAAAGTACCGCCGACAATCACGTCCGAAGGAAAATGTTCATGGCCCGTGATGCGCGCGGCTCCAATCGTCGCCGCCAGCGCGTAGAGGCCCAGATGCAGCCAGGTATGCCCGCGCGTTTCGTCAGAAATAATTTTAGCCACCGCGAAGGCGCTGGCCGCGTGGCCGGAGGGCATGGCTGGTCCGCCCGGGTAATTTTGAAATCCGTCCGGATAAAATCTGCCGCTTCCGGTTCCTATAAATGGCCGCTCGCGGTCGGTTGCGAATTTCAGAACTTCCGTAATGATCGCAGTATCGGCTAAAGCTTCAGCACTCAATATTCCCGTTTCGCGCGCGTTTTCATTGTGCGTGAAATGTCCGATTAAATAAGCCGTTGCGGCAAATCCAACCAGCGAGTAAGGAGAGCCGATATCCGTTAGCCGGCGGCTGATGATATCCCGGCTCCGAGAAATGCCAAGCGTGTTCAACGTGTCCGCGTCATATCGGATTGAGACGGCGGTTGCCGCGGCGAACGGCAGGAGCCATTCCGCATCCTTTGCTTTCATGTGGAATGGGCTCGTCCACATGCCTTTTTGATCGTTGAGTAAATCCTTCACGCATTGCTTGGCCGAGGTGACGCCACACTGATCCGGCGGTTTCCGGTCCTTAGGAGGTTTCTGCGGATCCTGAAGCGAACTCGACTCCGCCGCAGAATCGTAATTCGCGGCACTCACGGCCGTCTTAGCGGCGTCCGTGGAGGAATTATCCTGAGTGGCAGCCTGCGCACCGGCCACTGCGCTCGTCGCCGCAAGTAGCAGCGCAATACCAAGGCTTAGTATGAATCGACAGGAGAGTTCAGAATAACGGCGCAACTCGGCTCCTTTGTTGATACCGCGACAGGGGGGCCGGTCTGCCTTGGCGAGCAATGACTGGTATCAACTGAATTAAGTGTCTCACGTCGTTTTGATGCGTCAGCCCAGCCGCTAGACTCGCTGCACTCGACGAATCCGCGCCGCCTGTTAGACTATTTGCCGGCCCATGACAACATATTGCGAAGTCGCGCTTACCGTTCCTTTGCGTACAACTTTTACGTACGAGCTGCCGGAATCGCTCGTCGGCGTCATCGAGTCTGGCTCGCGCGTCGCCGTGCCATTCCGAAATAAAGTGATGGTTGGCGTCGTGCTGGAACTTGCCGATAATCCGCCCGACTTCGCGCATGAAAAAAGCGCACTCGTTAAAATCAAAAAAGTCTCACGCGCGTTGGATTCAATTCCCGCGCTGCCTCGCACCCTCATTGAATTGGGCCGTTGGGCCGGCTCCTACTACCTTGCGACGCCCGGGGATGTTTTCCGCGCCATGCTTCCGCCGCTCACCGAATTGCGCGCCGAGCGAGTTCTGCGAATCACGCCCGAAGGAATCGATCACCTTGCAGAATTGAAGGCCATGCAGAATCGCAGCGAAGAGGAAATCACGGAGCACGCACTGCTCGAGCTAATTGATATCGAAGCTGCTCCGCTGGCTGCGAAACGTTTGCGTAAATTGCCGGGCGGTGAAGACGCGGCCGCGCGTTTGTTGCGGCACGGATATCTTCAAGCCGAGGAAATTCACAAATCGCGCAAAACGCGCACACAGAAAATTATCGCTTGGAATCCCGCGCACGTGAGCACCATGCCAATTACGTCCGTGCAATTGCCAAAAAGCGATCGCGCCGCGGCGAAGAAAATGGCGCGCAACGCCGATGCAGCGGAAGAGCGCGTGCGTCACGTGCTCGCAGAAGAGTCAGGGCCGTTACCACTGAAGCTGCTTCTTGAACGCGCCGCCGCATCCCGCGCAGTTGTCGATCACATGTTGCGCGAAGCCAAGCTCACGTCATGGGAAGAAGCCGCTATTCCCGACGAAGAAGATTTCTTCGATGCCGGCTATACCGCACCGGCCAACATCCTGAATGCCGAACAAGAACATGCCTTTTCCGAATTGCGCTCGTGGCTCGATCGCGGCGAGTTCACTGTCGGCCTTCTGCACGGCGTCACCGGCAGCGGCAAGACGGAAGTTTATTTGCGCGCCGTAGCCGAAGCGCTACGGCATGGCAAGACAGCAATTGTACTGGTACCGGAAATCGCGCTCACGCTGTGGGTGGGCCGCATATTTCGCGCTTCGTTCGGCGAGCAAGTTGCCGTGTTGCACAGTGCGCTGCCGGATGCCGAGCGTTCGCGCGAATGGTGGCGCGTGCGGCGCGGCGAGGCGAAAATCATCGTCGGTACGCGCTCGGCTGTATTCGCGCCGGCTGCGAATCTCGGCCTCATTATCGTGGACGAAGAGCACGAAGCCAGTTACAAACAGGAAGAATCGCCACGCTATCATGCGCGCGATACGGCGGTGATGCGCGCCAAACTGGAAAACGCGGCTGTCCTGCTCGGTTCGGCCACGCCTTCCCTGGAAAGTTATCAGCACGCGAAGGAAGGGAAGTATACGCTGCTACGTTTGGATTCGCGCGTCGCAAATCGCGAGATGGCGCACGTCGAAGTGGTGGACATGCGCCAGGAATTTAAGAAAACGCATCGCGCCACGGCGATCTCTTCGCGATTGCGTGAAGCAATTGCCGAGCGCCTTGTGACCGGCGCGCAATCGCTCATCCTCATCAACCGGCGCGGCTATTCGTGGCTGGCGATGTGCCGAAGTTGCGGCGCTTCCGTTCAGTGTGAAAATTGCAGCATCTCGCTCACGTATCACAAAAAGCGCCAGCGCATGGTGTGCCATTACTGCGGATTTTCAACCGCCGTCGTGAAGAAGTGTCCAAAATGCGATTCTGAATACGTTTATTTCTTCGGCGAAGGCGCCGAACGCCTGGAGGAATCCCTGCGCGAACTGTTTCCGCAGGCGCGCATCGGCCGACTGGATCGCGATACGGTGCGCACCAAGCGCGAGTATCAGAAAGTTCTGGGCGCGTTTGCCGCAGGCAAGCTGGATATTCTTGTCGGCACGCAAATGGTTGCGAAAGGCCACGATTTTCAGCGCGTTACGCTGGTCGGAGTTATCTCCGCCGACCTGCGTCTGGGCATGCCGGATTTCCGCGCCGCCGAACGAACATTTCAGTTGCTCACGCAGGTTGCCGGACGCGCCGGGCGCGGCGATCTGATTGGAGAAGTATTCGTCGAATCCTTTTATCCGGAGCATTACGCCATTCAGGATGCCGCGCGTCAGGACTTCGAGGCATTTTTCGAGCGCGAAGTGCGTTTCCGCCGTCTGATGCACTACCCCCCATTCGCCGCGTTGGCAAATGTGTTGGTGCGAGACCGCAAAATAGAAAACGCGATTCGATGGTCACGTCAACTCGGGGAATATTTCGCGCCGTTTGAAAAACGCGGAGTGCGCGTGCTAGGCCCTGCCGCTGCGCCGCTTTCTCGATTAAAAAGCGAGCACCGCTTCCAATTTCTGCTGAAGTCTCCGAGCCGTGCTTCGCTGCACGAAGCGCTTGCGGGCTGTCTAGATTTCTGCGTGAAGAAGCAAATTCCAGAAACCGCAATAGTGCTGGACGTGGATCCGCTTAGTTTATTCTGAACGCTCGCTCTACTGTGTCGGAGCAGCGCCGCCGCGCTTGCGCCAAAATAAATACGCCGGCAGTCCGAGTAGCAAAATCAAAACGCCAAATGCAGAATCTTTCCAATCGGAGACGACTGTGTTGATGACCAGCGCAGCCGAAGCGAGCACAAAAAGCAACGGCGTCCACGGATATCCGGGCACGCGATAGGGAAGCGAAGCGGCTGGAATGCGTCGGCGAAACACGAACAAGCTCGCGCCCGCCAAACCATAAAAGATCCACGCCGCGAAAATCACATACGTCAGCAGTTGCGTGAATGTTCCTGTCCATGCCAGCACCGCCGACCAGACTCCAGTGGCAATAATTGCCACGGCCGGAGTGTGATAGCGCGGATGCACATTCCCGAGCTGGCGGAAAAATAATTTGTCGCGTGCCATCGCATAAAAGACCCGGGGCACGGTAAGAAATGTGCTGTTCGCCGCGCTGAAAACGGAAACCAAAATTATCGCAGCCACTATTTTCGCGGCCCACGGTCCGGCAATCTCAGAAACTGCCGCCGCTGCAATCCGCGGCGAGTTGGCCGCGCGTTCCGGCCCGAGCACAACAAAGTACGCACATACCGGAAGCAGATAAATTGCCATGAGCGTAAGTCCGGCGGCCAGGGACGCGCGCGGAAAATCGCGAATCGGATCAATCATTTCTCCCGCGCTATAGCTACCCCACTGCCAGCCCTCGTATGCCCACATCACGCCGATCATCGCGAGTCCAAATCCCGCGAGAATGCTGCGGTCGAAGTGTGCAGGCCACAGAGAAGCGCGCGTTGCAGAATAATTATGTCCACAGGCCAGCAGCACGCCGCTCATCACGACGATCGCCGTCATTTTTACTAGCGTCATGCAGTTCTGCACGTCTGCGCTCTTTCGCGTGCCAAGGACATTTAGTAAGGTCATCAGCGTCAGCGCCGTCAGTCCGACAAGCTGCGCGCCCAAATGTGAAAGCGGAATGATTTCGCCCATGTACGTGCTAAAGGCCACTGCCAGCGCGGCGTTTGTGCCGCTGGCAATCACGAGGAAAAGCGCCCATCCGTAAAGAAATGCGGGCAGCGGGCCGAAGGCATCGCGAATATAGACGTAAAGTCCGCCTGCGGCCGGATTCATCGCGCCAAGTTCGCCATACGTGAGCGCGCCGAGC